>Ga0187880_1000002_pt1 | contig 247507 bp, 230 predicted proteins | sample June2016WEW_19_4_FD_132998 | JGI IMG/M metagenome (GOLD analysis project Ga0187880, IMG submission 132998) | Peatland microbial communities from SPRUCE experiment site at the Marcell Experimental Forest, Minnesota, USA - June2016WEW_19_40 | ecosystem: Environmental > Terrestrial > Soil >... | reverse complement strand
CCCTAGTCTTTCCAAGGTAAGCTGGACATTCTTTCTGCTTTCCTCGAGTTCCTGATTCTTCTTGATCAGTTCTTCCCGGTTTTTCTTTAAAGCATCATCAGCCCGCTTGCGTTCGGTGATATCGCGAGAAACTCCACTGAATCCGATTTTTTTTCCTTTTGAATCTCTTATAAGAGACACTGAGATTTCGTTAAACTTTTTAGTCCCATCTTTTCTGATAATTTCTATATCTATTACCTTAATTGGTTCACCAGTTTTGTACATATTATTAAAGATTTGATACATTCTTCTAATTGTTGCTTCATCTTGATACTGCCGGTTGTTCCTTCCGATCAATTCCTCTTTGGGATATCCAAGATTCCTGCATTCCGCATCATTAACAAATGTAAAATTACCCGCAAGGTCAAGTTCAAAATAGCCCTCCTGTATGTTCTCCAGAATGTTTCGATATTTCTCCTCACTCTGGCGCAACGCTTCTTCTATACGTTTACGCTCTGTGACGTCGTGTATATGAGAGATAAAGTATAAAGGGGCCCCGGCAGTGTTACGAATAAGCGAACTGGAAACTTCGCATGTCAGTACATCCCCTTTTTTATGAAAATAACGTTTTTCGAATATACTACTACCTATTTTCCCTTGTAGCGATTTTTGTATGAGCTCGGGGCTTTTACCAATGTCATCGGGATGAGCGATATCGTTGACTGTCATGTGTTCAAGTTCTTCTTTGGTATAGCCGAAGATTTCGCACATTTTGTTGTTGACCCTTGCTAAATTTCCTTTGAGATCTACCAGACACATCTCCGTGTTGGTGTTCTCAAAGGCAAGACGAAATCGCTCTTCGCTTTCTTGCATTATTTCTGCCGCCAGCTTTTGCTCGGTTATGTCTTCATACGTGCCCAGAATGCCGATGGCGTGACCGGTGCGGTCGTGCAGGGGAGTTTTGCTGGTGCGTAACCACATCTGACTTCCGTCCGGTTTGTCTTGCGGCTCTTCGTAACCCACTTGTGTTAGGTTGTTTTCCATTACTTTTTTATCACCGGCACGATAAAGCAACGCAGTCTTCTTCCACGACAATTGGAAATCGTCTTTGCCGATGATTTCTTCCATGCTGGTCAATCCGGCATCTTGCATAAAGGGCTTGTTACATCCCCGATAAACATAGTTCCGATCTTTCCAAAAAACGCGCTGGGGGATGTTATCCAAGACCAATTGGAGCATTTGCTGCGAACGATACAATTCCTCCTCGGCCAATTTGCGCGCGGTGATGTCCCGCGAAACACCCCGGAATCCAATCGGTTTGCCTTCACTATCCCTGATAAGAGATACGGAAGTTTCATAAATCGCTTTCGTCCCGTCTTTTCTGATAGCTTCAAGTTCTAGTATTTCTATCGGTTTACCCGTCCGGTAAAGTTCGTAGTAGGGCTGATATAATTTTTTAGCGGTTTCTTCATCCGTATGCCGCCGGTAGTTCATACCGATCAGTTCTTCTTTAGTATATCCCAGATATCTGCAGTTTGCTTCATTCGTAAATGTATAATTACCATCAAGGTCAAGCTCAAAATAGCCTTCCCGAATGCTTTCCAGAATACTTCGATACCTTTCCTCACTCTGGTGCAACGTTTCTTCCATTTTTTTACGCTCGGTTATATCTCTGAAAATTCCTTGAAGAACTTTTTTCCCACTATATTCAATTACACTCCCCGAGATATCTACAAAAACTGTTTTGCCGTCTTTTCTCAAAACCGCCGTGTTATTTACGGTTCCTAAGCCATTCTGGTTTATCTCTTTAAAACCGTTTATTATCTTTTCCAGCTCTTCTGGAGGATGAATATTGGCAATATTGACTCCCCATAATTCTTGTCTTGTGTAGCCGAGAAGCTCTTCTGCTTTTTTGTTCAGTTCCAGCAAATTACCCTCATTATTCGCCAGCAGTATCGCATCACTGGCATTATCCAATAGAGTGCGGTACTTCTCTTCACTCTTCCCCAGTGCTTCTTCGGCCTGCTTGCGGCTGGTAACGTCTCTTATAATCCCTCTAAATCCTATTGGTTTATCTAATGAATCTTTTTTTATAGATGCTGAAGCTTCAATATATCTCTTAGCCCCATCTTTTCTAATAAGCTCATAGCTATAGTTTATACTGGTGTTTCCTGTTTTGTAAATTTCATTAAATACTTGAAACAGTCTTTTTGCTGTTTCTTTATCTGTATATTGCCGGTAATTCATACCCATCAATTCCTCCCGGGAGTATCCATATATCCGGCACATTGAGTTATTGAAAAAAGTAAAGTTACCCTTGAGGTCTTCTTCATAATAACCCTCTTCAATGCTTTCCAGAATGTTGCGGTATTTCTCCTCATCCTTACGCAGAGGTTCTTCGTCCTTCCTACGCATAGTTTTTCTACGTTCAGGAATATGTACCATTATTTTCCCCTGAATAAATTGACGCCGCGTTAACCAATTTTATCCAACATTTCATTTACAAATTCAAGAACTAAAAAAATAACTCCAGGCAAGGATTCATCTGAAATCAGCGGAAGTCAAGTTTTGAGCAGCATTAACGTTGGATTAAGGCTCTTCCAATTCGACAGATGTTTTATCGTCGAGCAGAATCTCGGCAGACGAGCCCGGCAATTCCTGAACAGTGCGTAATTTTCTTTGAATGGCACGCGATCTTTTCCTGACGTCATCCATTGAATCTGTTGCGTTCACCAGCTTTTTATGGACGGCATCCAATAGATCGCCATATTTACCAAATTCTGTTTTGACTTCGCCCAGCACTTTCCAGACTTCGCCGGAGCGTTTCTGAATTGCCAGGGAACGGAAACCCATTTGCAGGCTGTTTAAGATGGCGGCAAAAGTTGATGGGCCGGAAATCTCAACATGATATTCACGCCGCAACAACTGGACTAATGCTGTCCGGCGAATGATTTCGGCATAAAGGCCTTCGGACGGCAAAAACATAATGCCGAAATCTGTCGTCACCGGCGGAGAAATATATTTGTTGAAAATATCTTTAGCCTCTTTTTTAATTATGGTTTCTAAAAGCCTTGCCGCTTCTTCAGCAGCGACCGCATCGGCATTTTCCTGCGCCTCGATCAGCCGCGAGTAGTCCTCCACCGGAAATTTAGCATCAACCGGAATCAGGACATGATCACCCTCCTGTTCGCCCTGGCCGGGAAGTTTAATCGCAAATTCCACGACATCGTTGGAATTCTCATGGATGCGGACGTTTTTGGCATACTGTTCCGGCGCTAGAATTTCCTCCAACAGAGCGCCCAGCTGAACTTCGCCCCAGGTGCCGCGCGTCTTGATATTGGTCAGCACCTTTTTTAAATCTCCAACTCCGGCGGCCAGGTTACGCATATCACCCAATCCTTGATGCACTTGTTCGAGCCGCTCCGAGACCTGCTTGAAAGATTCACCCAGCCTTTTTTCCAGTGTACTTTGCAGCTTTTCATCGACAGTCTCGCGCATCCGCTCGAGTTGGCGGGTATTATCCTCTTGAATCTGCTTTAGTTTTTCGTCTATAACAAGACGCACCGCTTCCATCTTTTGCTCGACGGAATCTCCGAATGATTTTAATGATCCCGCTAATTCCTCTCTTTCCTGACGAGCCTGAATTTGCGATTCGGCTCGGAATTTGGCGATTTCATCGCGCATTGAGCGATCGGTTCTTTCCTGAGAACTTAGCAATGAGTCCAACTTGCCTGTGAGCGGTGTGAGATTGACAGGGCCTCGCTTTGACGGCCAGAATTGCAGTGCCAAAACAATCAGAACAAAAAATAAAATTACAGCCAAAAGCAGCATTTCCATTTGATATTACCGGCAATATTCCAGCTGGAATTAAGATGTCTAAAATTATGGTATATGGTGAAAGCGGACTTTTTCTTCATCCGCTCTCACCATACAGTATTGATGCAATTAAAACACTCTTTGAAAATCTTTGTCTTTCATAATCATGGTGAAAGCCAAATCCACCAGCCGATAAGAGCGTTTCTCCAGGTCGGCAACATTTTCCGTCCCTGCCGCGCTCATTTTTACCGTAAAATCCTTTTCTAATTTTGTTTCGCCATTTTTATACAGGTATACCTTAAAGCTGAATTCCTGATCGGTAAGAGATGTCAGGGTCATTCCGAATTCAGGTACGCCTCTGGCGGCTCGTGCCGCTTCTGGAGGTGGCTCATAACCATAACCCCACCCATAACCCCACCCGTAACGGTAGCCATAAGGACGCGGACCGCCGGCATAGCGATAATCAATAATATTTACGCCGATATGACGGAAGGCTTTTTGAAAGCAATACCAGTAATAGCTTTCCAGTTGAGCATCGCCCTCATACATATATTTATTGTCGGCACTGTTATAGCTCCAGGCTTTTGTGTTCCCGGCCTGATTGGTAAAACCGGCGAGAATCAACTTCTTCCCTTTATAATGACTGTAATCGCCGGCGCGAAATTGCGGCGTATATTTGCCCTGTTTCATCAGTATTTTGCTGCTGGCGGCACCGCATCCCACAAGAAAAAGACCGATAATGCAAACTAGGATTATACTTTTCCACGTAAAATTTTTTCTCATATCTTAGATACCTCCTTTAAAAGTTATCATGCAAAGTGAATTGTTTTTAAGGACGTGTAAATATAACGGTTAAAAGATGGAAGTGTCAAGTAAAATGACTGGCGCTTTATTAGCTGATTTTATTGCTTAACTTATTTAAAATTAAAAAAAATCTGAATCAATTTCAGAACATATTTGGAAGTTGCTTTATTTTCTGCTTTTCGGTATAAGCGCGTCGTCTATCTTTTTTGGGAGGATATGATTCCAGAAAACACTTTTTATTTATAAGGTTAAAAAGATGGCACATAGAATTGAAGTGGGTTTTAAAGAAGGCATTCGTGACGCTTTAGGCGAAAAAATAAAAAAGCGCATTATCGACAATCTTTCCCTTCCTGCTGAAAAAGTTGCCACTATTGAAGTTTATACAATAGCCGGGTCATTGTCGGAAGCTGAATTGCAAGAAGCAGCCGCGGGACCGCTCTCCGATCCGGTAATTCAGGAATTCTCGATTAATAAGCCACTGGCTAAATATTTTGACTGGCTTATCGAAGTCGGTTTTCGTCCGGGTGTCACCGACAATGTCGGAAAAACCGCCCGCGAGGCTATTGAACTCTTGTTTAGTGAAAAGATAAATGCGCGCAAAATAAGTGTTTATACATCCCGCCAATATTTAATCTGCGGAAAAATATCCAAAGCGGCCGCGGAAAAAATCGCCTCCGGCCTTCTGGCCAATGACCTTACCGAGCGTCATCAGGTCATTGCTGCAAGCGATTTTGATTTTAACTGCGGCCTGCCCGCCTATGTCCCGCAAGTGATGGGCAAAGACGAACCGCAGGTAGCGCAAATTAATCTGGCAGCATTCGCTGCCAATGCGCTGGTAAAAATCAGTCAGGAAACACTTCTAGCCCTGAATCTGGCAGAAATGAAAGCTATCCAGAGTTACTATCAAAATCCTGCCGTTATTAAAGCAAGGAAAAAAGTGGGACTCAATCAAGCTACAACGGATGTCGAACTGGAATGCCTGGCGCAGACCTGGTCGGAGCACTGCAAACATAAAATATTCAATAGCCGGATCGATTATACCGACGGTCGCAAAAAATTAAAAATTGATTCTCTTTTCAAAAAATATATCAAAGGTTCGACGGCCAAAATCCGCAAGGCCAAAGGCAAGAAAGATTTTTGCCTCTCCGTCTTTGTGGATAACGCCGGTGTTATTAAATTCAACGATGAACACAATTTAGTCTTCAAAGTAGAGACGCACAATTCGCCATCGGCACTGGATCCCTACGGCGGCGCGCTAACCGGTATTGTGGGCGTCAACCGCGATCCTTTCGGCACCGGCCTGGGCGCAAAACTGATTTTCAATACGGATGTCTTTTGCTTCGCTTCGCCCTTTCACAAAAAGAAACTACCGCCCCGCATACTCCATCCGCGCCGCATTTACGAAGGCGTGCGCGAAGGCGTGGAACACGGCGGCAATAAAAGCGGTATTCCCACCATCAACGGAAGCATTGTTTTTGATGAGCGGTTCTTGGGTAAACCCCTTGTTTACTGCGGTACTGCGGGCATCATGCCCGCACACCTTAGGAAAAAACCAACACACATCAAAGAAATAAAGCCCGGCGATGCGATCATCATGACCGGCGGACGCATCGGCAAAGACGGCATTCACGGCGCAACTTTTTCTTCCGAAGAACTGCACGAAGGCTCGCCAGTTACCGCCGTGCAAATTGGTGACCCCATTACGCAAAAGAAAATGACGGATTTTCTGCTGGTGGCTAGAGACCGCGGGCTTTACCGCGCCATCACCGATAACGGCGCCGGAGGACTCTCTTCCTCGGTAGGCGAAATGGCTATCTATTCCGGCGGCTGTGAAATTGACCTGTCGCTTGCACCTTTAAAATATGCAGGCCTTCAACCCTGGGAAATTCTGGTATCGGAGGCGCAGGAACGCATGACGCTGGCGGTTGATCCCAAAAAAGTAAATGAGTTTTCAAAGCTTGCCCAAAAAATGGATGTGGAAGCGACAGCCCTGGGCAAGTTTACCAAATCCGGAAAATTTCATGTCTGCTACGGCAAAAAAACCATTGCCTATCTGGATATGGAATTTTTGCACGAGGGCGTTCCACAAATGAAACTGGCAGCTAAATGGAAAGCACCGAAAAATACCGAACCTACTTTTGCCGAACCCGCCACTTTAAACAAAGCCTTTATCCAGATGCTTTCGCGTCTGAATATCTGCTCCAAAGAAGCCGTTGTGCGTCAATACGATCATGAAGTACAAGGCGGCAGTGTAGTCAAACCGATGGTGGGTGCACAAAATGACGGGCCATCAGATGCAGGAATAGTCAGACCGATTCTCGATTCCATGGAAGGAGTCGTTGTGGCGCACGGCATATGCCCACGTTACAGCGATATAGATACCTATTCCATGACCGCCTGCGCCATTGATGAAGCTATCCGCAATGCTGTGGCTGTAGGTGCTGATCTCGATAATCTGGCCGGCTTGGATAACTTCTGCTGGTGCGATCCTGTACAATCGGCTAAAACGCCCGACGGTGAATACAAGCTCGCGCAGTTGGTGCGCTCGAATATGGCCATTTATGACTACACTACCGCTTTCGGCGTGCCCTGCATTTCCGGAAAAGACAGCATGAAAAACGATTACCAAATCGGCAAAACGAAAATCTCGGTGCCGCCGACACTGCTTTATTCGGTGATCGGCAAAATTAAGGACGTACGCAAAGCCATTACGATGGACGCCAAGTGCCCACAGGATTTAGTTTATATTATTGGTGAAACCAGAGATGAACTGGGCGGCTCGGAATGGTTTTCCCTGCAGGGGGCAGTAGGCAATAAGGTACCGCAGGTGGATGTGAAAAAAGCTATTAAAAAATACAGAGCACTGCATAAAGCTATACAAGCAGGAATTGTGGCGTCTTGCCATGATTGCTCAGACGGTGGATTGGGTATTGCACTTGCCGAAACCGCGTTTGCCGGCGGTCTGGGCATGAATATCGATTTAACTAATGTTCCTTATCGCGGTAAAAAACGTAACGATTATATTTTATTTTCCGAGACGGCCAGCCGTTTTGTAGTGACGATTCATCCCCAAGCGAAAAGCAAATTTGAAAAGATCATGGCTGGAAATGTTATCAGTGAAATCGGCTTTGTCTCAAGCGACGGACTCTTCCAAATAACCGGGTTGAATGGCAAATTAATTATTAAAGAAATAATAAGCAAACTTAAAGAAGCGTGGCAAAAGCCGCTTAATTTTTAACAGGATTTAATGTATGCCCCGCAAAGTAAAAGCAATCGTATTAACCGGCAACGGCACCAACTGTGAAATGGAAATGGCGCGCGCCTGTAAACTGGCCGGAGCCGATGTGGTTGATATTGTGCATATCAGTGAATTACTCTACGGCGAAAAACGTCTGGCCGATTATTCTTTTCTGAATCTGCCGGGCGGCTTTCTGGACGGCGACGATCTGGGGTCGGCTAAAGCCTGTGCCAATCGTTTTTTGCATGCCCGCATTGCAGGAGAAAATGAAATGCTCTTTGTGGAGCTTTTGCAATTCATCAACGACGGCAAGTTGATTCTGGGCGTCTGTAACGGCTTTCAACTGATGGTAAAGCTGGGTTTGCTGCCGGCGCTGGATGGCAATTACTCCGATCAGAGCACAACTTTGACTTTTAACGATTCGGGACGGTTTGAAGACCGCTGGATTTATCTTAAAGCCAATGCGCAAAGCCCCTGTATATTCACGAAAGGCATTGATCTAATATATTTGCCTGTCCGGCATGGCGAAGGTAAATTTATTCCCCGAGGTGATGCCGTTCTTAATTCCATCGAAAAGAAAAATCTTTTTGTCTTTCAATATTGTTCGGAAAGCGGCGCCGCAACGATGGATTATCCCGCCAATCCCAACGGTGCGGTGAAGGCCATTGCCGGAATCTGCAATGAAACAGGCAGGCTTTTCGGCATGATGCCGCATCCCGAAGCTTACCTGCACCGCACCAACCATCCGCGCTGGACCAGAGAAGCTCTGCCGGAAGAAGGTCAGGGACTGGCCATTTTCCGTAACGCAATAAACTTCATCCGTAGCAAAGAATTTTAATTCCAGTTCTAAATTAAAGCCCTATCTTTGTTGGCATCGTCGGCGGCGTCCTCAACGTATTATTAATACGCCTCGTTGCCTCCTCCTTGCCGCCGCGATATCATCTTCTATTTAGAAATGGAACTACTCAGCTTTCTTCCCGATAATATCAATCACCGTAATCTCCGGTGGCGCAAAAAGGCGCACGGGTGGGCCCCAGGTACCGGTTCCTCTGCTCACATAAAGCAGCCTGTTTTTTCCCAATTCAGAATATCCATAATTGTGGGGGAAAAAAAAGCGTGTAACCAGTCCGAAAGGAAATATTTGGCCGCCGTGCGTATGCCCTGAAATTTGCAAATTGAATTTCTCCCGATCATTAACATAAGGCTGGTGTTTTAAAAGCAAAACAAAGTTATCACTTTTCTCGGCCAGGGATTTTTGAAAACGGGAATTATCTTTGGTCATCCCGAGCCTGCGGCCGGTTATATCATCCTCACCGAATATATTTATCCCGGCCACTTGCACTACCTCATCGCGCAGAATTACAAAACCGGCGCTGCGAGTGAACTCCATCGCGCGTTTGATTCCGGCATAATATTCATGGTTGCCCATAATTGCATATTTGCCGTACTTCGGATTAATCGCGGCCAATTGCTGCGCTTCCGGCAGCACATTATCGATCTCGCCATCCAGTAAATCTCCGGTGGAAACTAAAATATCGGGATTGGCCTCTCTTACTCTATCGAGAATAACCTCCAAACGTTTTTCTCTGATAATTATTCCCACATGCACATCGGATATCTGAACGATACGGATTTTGCCGTTATTAGGTAAAAAATGTTCGGTCTGAACTTCCAGCTTCTTAACCCGGATTCTTTGCGCATCAAAAAAGCCGTAAACTACAAAGATAAAGGCAAGGAAGACTGCTAATCCGAAAGCAATTGTATTGAGGTGGACAGCACCTGGACCAAAGCCTACGAGCTTATATAAATATCGAGTGATATCAAAAGTAACGCTCAGTAAAAAAAAGAGGAAAACAAAAGCCATCCAGATATAACCGATATAGGCAATAGTCCGTGCCAGTGTTTCCAGATGAACGGCTTCGATGAGTCTTACTATGACCGGGGCAAGGATCAGCAGTATCATTATTAAGATGATTATAACCTGCGGGATACCGGAAAAATGGAAAATGTTTATCGCCCGGGAAAAAGCATAAAAATTAATTCCACCGTAAAGGCAGAAAAAAACCAGAAGAAAAATAATCATACTCAGTTCCATAATTGTTTAACTCACTTTTGTGAGGCTAAAGGAAAATAACAGGGAAGTCAATATATAAGGTAGTTCAGCCCAACGTAATAACTTGACAAGGGGATACCCCTTAAGATAAATAACGCATCTCTTGTCGGAATAGTGGTTCAACTTGGATGCCGATGTAGCTCAGCCGGTAGAGCAACTGATTCGTAATCAGTAGGTCGCCAGTTCAATTCTGGCCATCGGCTCCAGTAAGTATAAGGCAACTCATTTAAAATTAACTAGTTTGCCATTTATCTACATTAGAACTGAACTGTTATGGCCTCTGTTATTGTTCGCAAAACTTCTTATAACTACGATCAGCTAAAAAAAGTTTTTTTTGAAATTATCGAAACTCTTGCCGGTGACAAAATTAAGCCGGGCAGCCGCGTTTTGATAAAACCAAACATGCTTTCCGCTGCCGTACCCCAAGACGCGGTATTAACCCATCCTTTAATTATTAAAGCGGCTGTAGAATATGTTTTACAAAAAGGCGCCAGACCGCAGGTATCCGATTCTCCGGCAATCGGTTCTTTTGAACATATCCTGAAAATGAATGGCACAAAAGACGCTCTGGCCGGTCTGGATGTAACTTGTATCCCCTTTAAAAACACTGTTCGAGTAGATATTGGAAAGCCTTATAGCCGCATTGACATAGCTAAAGACGCTATGGAGGCGGATGCAATTATCAATTTGCCGAAGCTCAAAACACACGGCCAGATGCTTTTAACGCTGGCTGTGAAAAATATGTTCGGCTGTATCATTGGTTTTCAGAAGGCACGGTGGCATATGCGCGCCGGTGTCGATTCAATGGCTTTTGCCCGCCTGCTTACGGCCATTCATCAGGCTGTCCGGCCAACCGTGTCGATACTGGATGGAATTCTGGCACTGGAGGGCGAAGGCCCCGGTAAGGGCGGAAAGCCGCGGCATATCGGTGTTTTAATGGGCAGTTGCGATTCGTTAGCGCTGGATACTGTTGTGTGCCGGATGCTGGGGATTGATTATCAAAGTGTACCGGTATTAAAAATCGCCAAAGAGATTAATTTGATCAACTCCTACGAAGTAGAAGGGGATTTGCCAACTGTATATGATTTCAAGTTACCCCAAACAGGCGGGCTGATATTCGGCCCCCGTTTTCTGCATAATTTTTTGCGCCGGCATACGATGCCGCTGCCTGTCTGCAATAATCATCTGTGTAAATTATGTGGCCAATGCTGGACAATTTGTCCGGCCCAGGCCATCCAATCTTTGGAGGCCGGAGTCGAATTTGACTATCAAAAATGTATTCGCTGCTATTGTTGCATAGAAATTTGTCCTCACGGGGCTTTGCACTCAAAGGAAACTATCGGCGGCAAAGTCATGAGGCGTTTGATTGATAAACCCAACTGATATTTTTACAAAAATAACTACATAAAAATGCGCCAATGATGTAAAATTAAGTGCGATTTTTGAGTCGGCTGTTTTTTATTTAAACTAATTTCCCCGGGCCGTACTGATTTATCTTCGTATAAGCCCATAAGGAAACTGCCTTCATGTTGAAACCAGACTTTACCAAGTATTCGCTGGCGTTGATTCAGGGCGATAAAATTATCTATTCTTCCCAAAGCAATGGATTGAAGCCTCTTTGGGATTGTCTGGAAAAATACCGGCAAGCTAAAGGTAAATTTATCCCGTTTGATAAAGTAATGGGGCTGGCCGCGGCAAAACTTATTATTTACTCTAAAATTATATCAGAAGTACAAACACTTTTAGTTTCACAGCCAGCAAAAATACATCTGGAAGAAAACCACATAAAAGAAGAAGCTAAAATAACTGTTGCCAATATTTTGACAAAAGACAGGCATTCCATATGCCCCGGTGAAATTATTGCTTTAAATACTGACGAGCCTGATGATTTTCGCGCTAAAATAAAGAAAATGCTGAGCAACTTCTAATTTTTATTACCGCGAACCACGAAAGAACAATTTTTCTTTAGCTTCAAACATTGAACCGAAAGGTGATGATATCGCCGTCCTGGACGATATATTCCTTGCCTTCCAAACGCAGGCGTCCGGCTGATTTTACCTGGCCGGCAGATCCGCCATGCGCGATGAAATCGTCATAATGCATAACTTCCGCTTTGATAAAACCTCGTTCAAAATCATTGTGAATGGTCCCGGCGGCTTGGGGGGCTTTGGTCTGTGTTGGAATCACCCAGGCCTTGACTTCATCATCACCGACGGTGAAAAAAGAAATTCGTCCCAACAGAGAAAAAGCAGCGCGAATAATCCGGCCAAAGGCGGGCTCGGCAATGCCCAGTAAGGCCAGAAATTCATTTTGCTCGGTATGCTCCAGTCCGGCCAGCTCTGCCTCAATTTTACAGCAGATGCCAATGACCGGCTCTGATATCTTTGCCGCCTTCGCAAAGATATCGGCAAAAGAAAGATTATTTTCCGCCACGTTGATTACGATCAGTTCGGGCTTAATTGTCCAGAAAGAAAAACTCCGCAGCGTAAAAACTTCCGCTGGCATCAGTCCGGCAGACCTCAGCGGTTTTCCCCCTTCCAGGCATTCCTTTAATTTGGGTAAAAGTTCCGCCTGAGTTATATCCTGTTGTGTAAGTGCTTTTTTGGACATTTTGGTGAGGCGCTCCAGTTTCTTCTCGATTATTAGAAGGTCGGCAAGGATTAACTCGTCTTCCAGCTTGCGGTAGGCTTCAATGCTCAGTTGCACGTCTGGTAGGGAAAATCCGTCAACCACATGCAAAATGCCGTCAGCGCCGCTTAAATTCTGCCGGATGGCTTCCCAGGGATGCTCGCCTACGGCATGGACATCAACAAAAGGAATTTTGGCCGGAGATATTTTTACCGGCTTATATGTTTTCACCAGTTTGTCAAAACGAACATCCGGCACTGCTGCCAGACCGCGCACGACGGTTTCGTTGTGTTGCGCGCCGCCCTTAACACCGGTCATAATTTCAAATAATGTGCTCTTCCCGCTTTGGGGAAGCCCCAAAATACCCATTTCCATGATTTATTATCTTTCTTCTATAGTTTCTGTATCCAAAGTAGAACGCGGCGGAAGCCAAGAGATTGCCGCATCCCCAGTTTATTCGTGAAACTCCAATTCCGAAAGCGAAGCGTATCGGAATTGGTAAGTTGAACAATCCCGCGAAGCGGAGGGTACGAACCCCACAGCTTGCTTTGGGGTTCGTACCCGTGATTGGATAACGCTGTAAAAGGCTCTGGAGACAAGGCGCGCGAAGCTTTTGGAATGAGGCCTACTTTTAACGTAGGTCGCAGTGACGAAAGATGAAGCGCAACGCAGCATACAGACCTTTTACGGTGTTATTTTGTGAATTCCTTTTCGATTCTATTCATCGCTTCTTTTAGGCGATTATCGGGAACAGTCAGAGATATGCGGATAAATCCTTCACCGTATTTGCCATAGGCGGTCCCGGCAGCGACTACAACGGCGGCCTTGTCAAACAAGCGGTTAGTAAATTCCAGCGATGTCATGCCTTGGGGTACCGGCACCCAGAGATAAAATGTGCCGCGCGGTGGATTAAAATCAATGCCGATTTTTTTCAAAGTTTTCAGCACCAGCTCACGTCTGCGGCCATACAAGTTTAACATCTTCTCGATAAATGCTTCTTCCTTGCGTAAAGCTTGAATGCCGGCGAATTGAATAGGATTAAATATTCCGGAATCCGTGTTTTCCTTCACTTTGCTGATGGCTGCAATCAAATCGGTATTGCCGCAAGCCATTCCCAGCCGCCACCCGCACATATTAAACGGTTTGGAAAGAGAGTTTAGCTCAATGCCCACATCTTTGGCTCCTTTGGCTGCAAGAAAACTGATACGGGGCTGTCCGGCAAAGATTATTTCGCTGTAGGGATTATCGTAACAAATAGCAATATCAAAGCTCATAGCAAAGCCAACAAGCTTATTTAAAAATTCCAGAGTAGCGCAAGCGCCCGTGGGATTATTCGGATAATTGAGAAACATGGCGCTGGCTTTTTTAGCAATATCCGTGGGGATGTCTTCCAATACCGGTAAGTAATTATTTTGCGGCAGAATGGGGACATTGTAAGGAACACCGTCGCCCATCAGGATACTGGAACGATAGGCCGGATAACCGGGGTCGGTCATGAGTACCGTATCACCGGGGTTGACGCGGGCGAGCACAAAGTGATGGCAGCCTTCCTTTGATCCAATCAAACCCAGAATTTCATTTTCGGGATTCAGACTGACGCCATACCTTTTCCGATACCAGCGGGCAACTTCCTTACGAAAAGTCAGCATGCCCTTTTCTTCATCCGTGGGGTAGCGATGATTTAAGGGATCGCGCGCCGTAGAGCAAAGCTCATCAATAATCGAATCCGGTGTAGCTTCCACGGGATCGCCAATGGCCAGAGAAATTACATCCACGCCCTCGGCTTTGGCCTTATTGATTTTTTTTCTCAACTCCATGAATAAGTATGGCGGTATTTTTGTCAATCGTTCGGCTGTCTGCAATTTGAACCTCCTCTAAATTGAATAAGACGCTATAATCATCTATGATAAGCACGTAAAAAGTCGCCAATAGTGACCTGCCTCCGATACTTGTACCACATGTTAAGTTAGAGTTCAGCCATTTTTTATTTCTCAATTCAGGTACGCCTCTGGTGCTGGAGGACGGTAATTTAAAGAGCTGTGCGGCCTGAATGTGTTGTATTCCAGGCGCCATTTTTCAATCAGTATTTTCGCTTCTTTTAAATTATAGAAGATCTCTCCATTGAGTAATTCATCTCTGAACTTGCCATTGAAACTTTCAATATAGCCGTTTTCCCAAGAACTGCCCGGTTCAATATAAAGAGTTTGAACACCAATGTGTGACAACCATCTGCGGACCACTTTTGCCGTAAATTCCTATCCGTTATCTGAGCGAATATAATCCGGCACTCCGTGATGGCCATACTTAAGGGCTGACTGAATAATCTCCGCCCTCAAACGCCCCTCATCATCCCTGACTACAGAGGCATGTCTCTGGGTTGATCGGGGCTGACTGATTACCCGACAGACTCGCCGCTCGGATATATGAAGCTTCTCCCTCACATGCTCCACGCAGCGCTTACGCCTGTCGGGACTTAATAGTTTCCCTCCAAGGCTTCCTTCAAAATCAGCTTGTCCAAGGTCAGTTCTGCTACAGCTTTCTGGAGATGCGAGTTCACCCTTTCCAACTCCTTAAGCCGCTTTACCTGGAAAGCCTTTATACCAACGTATTCTTTACGCCATCTGTAGTAGGTTTGTTCTGCTATCCCTATTTCCCATCAAATCTGCCCTACGTTCTTGCCCTGTGAAACCTTTACATCCACCTCCCGAAGTAAACCGATAATCTGTTCCATCGTAAATCGCTTCCGACTCATCCTGACCTCCTTCAAAATTATCTCTATTATACCCCAATCCTAACTTAAAAACTGGACCACTTTTCAAGGGGGGGGGCAGAATGTAGTCATTTTTTCATTGACATACAAACGTAACTTTACTATGTACGACTACATTTGAGTGGTTCTTTATCAAATCTAAAATTATTAAGGTGAGGTAATTGTGAAAAGCAAATTTTGCATGAGAAACAAGTTCTTTTCAATTGGTATGATCATTTTCTCGATATTGTTTATTATCGCATGTAGCCACCACGGTGGTGGCTACAGCATCTCCGGTACAGTGAGCGGCGCTATCACTGACGGTGTAACAATTACCCTAACAGGCGCGGCAACCATTTCTACAACGACTGACACGAACGGAAATTACATTTTCTCAGGCCTTGCGAACGGCAACTATGCCGTAGCGCCCTCCCTTATAAATTATACGTTCAACCCGGTCAGTTCGGTAGTCGTCGTCAGCGGAGCAAGTGTCACCAATACTAACTTTGTAGCAACAGCCGCTAGCGGCACGACCAACAACATTTCCGGTACGGTAACCGGGGCAGTGCAAACGGGCGTGTTCATTACATTGAGCGGGAGCACAGGTACAACCGGGGAGACCATAACAGACGCAAACGGAAATTACAGTTTCTCAGACCTTGCGGACGGTGGCAATTATACAGTGACACCCTCCATTACGGGGTACACATTTACGCCTGTTAATTATAATATAACATTGAGCGGCGTCGATTCTCTGGGAAATAATTTCACGTCAGTGGCAGCAGTGGCAGTGGCGCCCACCACATTTAGCATCTCCGGTACAGTAAGCGGCACTATCGCCGACGGTGTAACAATCACCCTGACAGGTGCGGCAACCGCTTCTACAACGACTGATACGAGCGGAAATTACAGTTTCTCCGGCCTGGCGAACGGCAATTATACCGTGACGCCCTCTCGTGCTAGTTATACGTTCACATTCTCCAGTACGGCCGTAAACATAAACGGAGCAAGTGTCACCAACACCAACTTTGTGGCAACAACCAATCCTGCGTCTACCTACAGCATTTCCGGTACGGTAACCGGTACAGTGCCAATGGGCGTGTTAATTACATTGAGCGGAAGCACAACTGGAACGACCTTTACAAACGCAAGCGGAAATTACAGTTTCTCGGGCATTCTGGACGGTACCTATACTGTGACGCCCTTCCTTACGGGCTATACGTTCACACCCTCCAGTGCGTCCGTAACCGTAAACGGAGCAGATGAAACCGTTCCGGCTTTTGCGGAATGACCTTTAGTGACTTTGTGGCCAGTAATGCCGCGATGACTGCTCCTTCCGGGACCTTTACCGGGCACATCAGTTCGTTGGGCACTGTAATCATAGACCGAAATACTTCGTACCATGGCCGATGTCGGATGATGGGAAGTTCGTTGTGGATATGCAGACTAAAGTTGACGCCAGCAACAACAGCTACTATGAGCTCGGTGTAAGCACAAGGCAGAAAAACCAGATGGGTTGAGGCCCTGCCCCTGCGGGGGCGGGGCCTTATTTCATGGCCTAACGATACTTTTCTTATGGTTGCTGGATCAGTTTTTACGCCAAAGAAGAAAATCAGTGCTCTGCATCTTTTGACATTTGACACCAGTGTAAACAAGCTCCGCTGCCCGGCCGAGCCAAATCAAGCGGGAAAGATATGCCGCTTGAAAGAAAATATGTCCGTGAAAAATCCTAAAAGCTCACTTACAGCAAGACAGCCGGATTCTACAGCAGCAGAAAATATACTATCAAACCTTCGCACATTTCATTTGGTATTCAATAAATTGCTCCAGAGGTACAGTCTCAACACTTGTATTTGTAACAAACAAAATGCATGATAGATCGGTTCAGGCATGGCTACGGACAGGGTTTTATGTCGTGCAAACGAAAAAAAGCATGCTCGATTTATTTGAATGATGAAGGTTGTTTCTGTCAGAAAAAAAGGAAATGGGTATAAATAGGGTAGAAGTTAAAAATAAAAGGGGTTAAGCATGATGCCCAAACCATTGATTTATTTGGTAGCGGGGAGAGGATTTGAACCTCTGACCTTTGGGTTATGAGACAAGTGAAAAGAATAAAGCAACATAAAACTAAATTTATAAAACATTAGGGGTTTTTGGCATTTAAAGCAACTTGCCATTAAACCCTATAAACTCATTTTGAATACATTCCGTTAGAAGAAATTGGTCCAAGAAGCTGGGAACGGAATGGCTATTACCAACCTGTCCTTTTTTTAAGGAATCTCTCTTAGCATTACACACGATTATCACAAGTGGTCGAGATTATTTGGACAGGAAACAGGGGATTTTAAGACCAAAACACATGAAAGACGGGGGCAACATAAACCCCCGTTTTTCTTTTTAAATATTTATTATGCTTTAACAAATTTAAAAATTCGTAGTTGGATACAGTTTGCTTGAATTGGCAACATTTCAATTATGATGGGCATAAAAAAGGCACAGGAATAGGGGACACCGGAACACCAATACCGTCACACCGGCCCAGCCTACGCTAAGTAAACATCCAACCAGTGTCCAGACGTTGTCCCCCGTGAAGGAGGTAAAGCATTAATGAATACTGGATTTACCCTAAAGGGCACAAGCCGGCTTGCCCAAGCATACGCGGGGCTTCGCTGCCGGAATGACATATAGAAGTAAAATCAACTTTTATACAAAACCATCATTTATATGCTTCTTCAAAAAGAAATCCCTGATAGACTATTTTTACTTTGCCTTCCAGATAAATTTCCTTAAAACGATCATTATGACGTGTAAAATAAATGCGCAAAGTTTCACCGCTTTGGACGATAGTATCGACAGGGGAATCTACTAAACCACGCTCAGCTGCGGCAAGAACTGCAGCGACAGCCCCAGTACCGCAGGCGAGAGTTTCGTCTTCGACTCCTCGCTCGTAGGTGCGCACTTTAATTTTGTGCCGGTCAAGCACTACCGCAAAGTTGGCATTGGTGCCTTTCGGCTGAAAACAATCATGGCGGCGGATTTTGCGTCCCCAATCAAAAACAGAGCAAGATTCTATATTATCCACAAAGTTCACTGCATGGGGAACTCCCGTATCAACAATATCCAAAACAAATTCCCTGCCCTCGAAAGCAATCTTTTTCCCCAGTATCACACGGGATGGATCAGTCAATTTGACTTTAGGCACATTTTCATGAACCTCGGCATTGACAATGCCGGCAATGGTTTCGAAGGATAGTTTTCCCCCGGCAATCCCTCGGAGAAACGCCAAGCGTGCTACACAACGGGCAGCGTTTCCGCACATCTCCGCCACCGAACCGTCCGAGTTAAAAAACTGCCACTTAAAATCGGCTGTATTTGACGGTTCAATTATGACTACGCCATCAGCTCCTACGGAAATTTGCCGTCGACATACCGCACGGACAAAATCAGGAAGGTTGCCTACATTTAAGGATAGATCACGGTTATCAATAATAATGAAATCATTACCGCTACCGCTCATCTTATAAAATTCAATCATTTTTGATTTTTTACCGGTCATATTACTGGCGTTTATTCCGCAGTAGTGTTCTTAGGTTTCAGCCACAATATCTTCTTTGTGATTCAACGAACGTGTCACGCGCAATACTTCTTCCGTCGTCGTTATTCCACTCATCACTTTATAAATGCCGTCTTTCTGCAACGTTATCATCCCCTGTTTTAATGCCAGTTCGTTTATTTGGTTGGCATCCGATGTTTTTAAGATAAGCCTCTTAATTTCATCATCAACAATCATGATCTCGAATATCGCCGTCCTGCCGCGAAAGCCGGTTTGCATACATAAATTACAGCCCTTTTTCCGGTAAAAAGTATTGTTTTTCAATACCGACTTGTCCAACCCAAGATTGGTCAAAGATTCTTTATCCGGCTTGTAAATTTCCTTGCAGTGCGGACAAAGAACGCGCACAAGACGTTGGGCGATGATGGCGATAACCGATGAGGTAACTAAAAAAGGTTCTATGCCCATGTCGATAAGTCTGGTTACAGCGCTGGCGGCATCATTGGTGTGCAGCGTGGAAAACACGAGATGGCCGGTGAGCGATGACTGAATGGCGATTTCCGCGGTTTCCCGGTCACGGATTTCACCGATCAGGATAACGTCAGGATCCTGGCGGACAATAGAGCGCAAACCAGCGGCAAAAGTTAAATCAATCTTGGGATTAACTTGAATTTGTCCTACACCGTCCATTTGATATTCGATAGGGTCTTCAATAGTAATAATATTTATTTCCGGTCGGTTGATTGTGGATAGAGCCGCATAAAGTGTTGTGGTCTTACCGCTGCCGGTGGGGCCGGTAACCAGAATAATCCCGTAAGGAGATTTAATCAGGCGGTTGAGCAGCTTGATGCGCTCATCGTGCATACCCAGATCGGAAAGCATAAGAATATTGGCGGATTTGTCGAGTAGACGCAACACAACTCTTTCGCCAAAAGCAGTAGGAATAACCGATACCCGAATATCGATCAGGCGGTCGGCTATTTTTATTTCGATGCGTCCATCCTGCGGCAGACGCTTTTCGGCGATGTTGAGCTTAGCCATGATTTTAATACGGGAAACAAAAGGAGATTGAATCCGCCGCGGCAGTCTCAAAATATCATACAAAATGCCGTCAATGCGGTAGCGGATTTTGAGGTTGCCGGAGTAAGGCTCGACGTGAATATCGCTGGCCCGGTCTTTAATGGCCCCGGCGACCAGCAAGTTGACCAGTTTGATAATCGGCGCGTCGCTGGTTTCATCGAGTAGATCAGCGGTTTCACTGATTTCCGAAATAAGATCACCGGCAGTGGCTTCGTTCATCTCTTCGAAATAATCTTTGGCTGAAGCACGGCTCATATCGTAAGCCATATTAATCGCCGCTATGATCGCGTCCTGAGGGGAAAGAACAACCGGCAGATCCGGGCTCTGTAGAAGCCGCCGCAGGTCATCAACAGGCTGAAAATTTGTGGGATCGTTTACCGCAATAACCGAATCCTGAGAGGTAATGAGCGGAACAATCTTATGCTTCTTTAAGTATTGAATGGAAATGTTTTGCGTGAAATCGATATTGATGCTCTCCATGGGTAATTCCGACCAGAAAGACAGCCCGAAGTGTTCAGCCAGTATTTTTAATAATTGGATTTCATCGATGGCTTTTTTACGGATGAGTTGATCAAAGAATCCAGTGCCGTTATTTCCCATCACACTATGCGCTTCAGCAAGGTGATCCGGGGCGACTCCGGCTGAAATTAATTTTTTATCCAAGGCAAAAAAAGCCACCTCCTGGGGAATGGAAGAACTATGAGCACTGCCTGCGGATGTTTTTAAGGCCGTATGGATTCTGGACATAAGGGGTCAGAGCCTTTAGCTATGGATTAACCGGTGTTTTACTCTCGGCAGGAATTGGTGCGCTGGAAGGTTTCGTCTCCGGTTTCTTTTCGTTTAATTTGATAATTCCTTCAACCACTTCTCCCATTGTTTCTCTTTTTTCCTGATAGAGGCTTGCGGCATCCTGCTGAGTGCGGACGATATGCGGCGTCAAAAAGACATAAAGATTTGTTTTTCCCCGCGTATTGGAATGTGTTCTAAAGAGCCATCCCAGAAAAGGAATATCACCCAGCAGCGGTAGTTTATATACATCATCCTCCGTACTGTCCCCCACCAGGCCACCGATGACGACTGTTTCATTATCCTTGACTACTACCGTTGTTTTTGCGGTTCTTTTTAAAGTTATTGGTGTTAGAGTAGTGCTGGGTGAGGTCACTTTGGTAACCTGCTGTGATATTTTCAATCGAATAAAGTTCCCCTCGTTGATATGCGGCGTAATATTTAAAATAACGCCGACATCCCGGTATTCGTAGCTATTGTAGTTGAGTGAGGAGGTGGTTGTCGTTGTCGATGTCGTTGCTGTTGAAGGACTCTGCTGCGAGGTGATGTAAGGAACGTTTTCGCCTACATTTATTTCTGCCTCTTCATTATCCAGTGTCATGATCTGTGGAGTGGATAGAATGGACACTTCTTGATCCGTTTGGTAGGCCTGAATGACCGCCCCGATATTAGGAAAGGTAACGCCGCCGATGGTAATGCCCGCTCCGACAATGCCCATTGTAAAACCGCTCGGAAAAGCAGTTGTAGTTAAAGTATTGAGGATATTGAAGGCGCCCGGATTTGTTGTACTGCCCGCGCCACCGGAACCGATAAAAGCTGCCGATTGGCCTGTATCTACACCAGGGATTGTACCTGTACCTGTCAGGCCGGCCCATTCAACACCCAGATTAAAAGCTTTATTGGCCTGTACTTCCATGATTAACGCCTCAATGTAAACCATAGGCCGCGGCATATCGAGTTGTTTGATAATAGTTTCAAGAATCTTATAATCTTCCCTTTCGGCCATGACCACCAGCGTGTTGGTTGCTTTATCCGGAACGATCTGGACATTTTTCGAAACCACCGGAGCAAGCGCCCTTTGAGCCGCCCCCGCGCCGCCCGCCGCACTTGTCGTCGCGCCGGTGCCGGTATCTTTGACGATGTTGTTGAGAACTTTCGCTAAATCTTCGGCATTGCTGTTTTGCAGGCGGTACACCTGAATATTGGATTCACCGCGGGGCACGTCTTTATCCATAAAGGCAACAAGTTTGCGCACACTTTCCGTATCCGCGACGCTGGCCAGGATTATAATTGAGTTTGTTCGTGAATCCGGGACGATTTTGATGGGCATCAGATTGGCGCGACGCTGCTGAAAAATAGTCGTCAAGGATTTCACCACTTCCGAAGCGGAAGCGTTCTGCAGCGGAATATAGGTAATCTGATCTCCCGCTCCTTCCACATCCAGAGCTTTGATTATTTCCTGAAGGCGTTTGATGTTGGACAGGTAATCGGTGATAACCAGAATGTTCGCGGGTGGATAAGAAAGCACCGAACTGGACTTGGAAATAATCGGATCCAAAACACGTTTTATTTCATCGGCATTGGCACGTTCCAGGGCAACTATCTGGGTGACGATGCGGTCTTCCGGGGTGGCAAGTTCATTTTTTAGCCTTGTCTCCACACTCTTCTCCCGCGCTAAAACAGCGGGAATGATCTTAACCATATCGCCTGCGGGGACGACGGTAAACCCGTTAACTTCCAGCACAGACAGAAAGACTTTATAGACATCCTCCAGAGGGATTTTTTTAGGAGATATGATAGTGACCTTGCCTTTAACTTTATCATCAATGATGAAATTCTTTCCGGTAAGTTCACTGACAAACTTTACCAGAACGCCTATATCGACATTATCGAAATCAATGGTTACATATTTCTTATCAGCTTCCCTTTTCACGGGCTCAGCCAGCAGTTTCTTGGCCCGAATTTCTTTGGGCGTTTGTATTACATTTTCTGTTTTAATCGCGTTTGTTGGCTCTGCGGGATTAATCGCTTTTATTTCCGGCGGCACGGTATCTTTGTTCTGCGTGGGCGATATGGTTTTTTCCGCCGCAGGGACATCTTGTTTTACAGAGTCAACCGGCGCTTCCGGTGATACCTTGATAATCTTCTTGGTAGTATCCGCTGGTGGTGCTGTTTCTTTTTTCTGCGTATCCTCATCCTCAGGTTGCGCGGATAGAGGCGCAGGTGTTGTTGTGTTAACATTCTCGTCGGTACCGGCAATACGCGCCGCAAATGCCGGTCCTCCAACACAAAGCATTACTATCAGCGCAAATATACCGCCTGCGAGCAGGCCTGGTCTAATAATAAGATGCATAGTTTTCATCTTGATTTTATTGTTTCTCCATCAGGTTTTTAAACTCAGGTAAATTAGCCAGAGCCTTCAAATCTCCATCATTTTTCGCCCATTTTTTTACTTCCGGGTTAAACTCAATGGCATTCTTCAGATAAAACAGGCTCTGGGGCACATCATTTTTTTGCGCGTAAAGACAGGCCAGATTATAATGCGCGTCAACATAATCATGTTTTATATCAAGAGCATTATTGAAACGCATAATCGCGCGTTTATAATTTTTCTCCCCCATGTATATCACACCCAGATTATTAAATGCCTGTACGTTATATTGATCAATTTCGACAACTTTTCGATAAAGTTTTTTGGCTTCTTCTAATTTTCCTTCACGTTGCCGCTCCAGGGCTTGCGCGAAAAGAGCTTTAGATTCAGCAATCTCCTGTGTAGTTCCAACTTTTGCTGTTGTTTTCCGTGGCTTGAACTCAACTTTTGTGTTTTTGTTTAGCTTAGGCTCAGCAACAGCTGGCGCCACAGGAGGCACGCTTATCTTCTGTATTACCGGGACTTTTTTATCTTCGAGCGCAGACAAAAGGACAATCATTCCGGCAGCGAAGAAGAAAACTATCAATATTCCAATTATTGACAGCCATTTTTGCGGCGGTTCAGACTTTTTCCCGGGAGCCGATACAATATGGTCATAGGCCACATAACGTGTCTTTTTTTCTTTTTGTAACTTGCGTAAAGCTTCGTTTATGTAACTCATAATCTTCCTTTGGTCAAGGACTTCCAACAGTAGCTACGCAGTTAAGCGCAGCCACATTTTCCTCCAGCCGTTCATTGTTTTTTGGAAATAATTAACGCCAATATCATGAACCGCCAGTTTGACAATTTTACGGTCTATTTTGCTTGTGTTTTTCGTATAGGCGATCAATAAAGCCCGATCGCTAAGAGCGTTAATCCGACGGGGGATACCTTCGGAGAACTTATAAATAAGATTAAATGCTCCTTTGGTAAATTTGAGCGAACCGGGGCCCTGCGCGACAATCAGGCGATGTTGAATATATTCACGCACTTCCAGCAGCGATAAAGGCTTCAGATCATATCTTACCGTGATTCTTTCGTTTAACTGCCGCAGAGCCGGCAGCATCAAAGTATTGGCCAGTTCCGGCTGCCCGATTAAAATTATCTGAATGAGCTTTTCTGTTTCGGTTTCTAAATTCGAAAGCATCCTGATTTGCTCCAGAACACCGTGAGACAAATTTTGTGCTTCGTCAATCAAGAGCACAGCGTTTTTCCCGGCGGCATAATTGCCGAGCAAAAAATTGTTTAGAGCATCAATGTAAATTTTCTTTGTCTTGGACTTGTTTTTGATTGTGATGCCATACTCCTTTACGACTGTCTCCAATAACTCTATATCAGAAACGGCTGTATTAAAGATCAGCGCTGTTTCCACTGAATCATCCAGAGAGCCGAGTAAGCTGCGGCAAATTGTGGTTTTCCCCAAGCCGATACCGCCGGAAATTAAAACAAATCCTTTTTTCTCCTTAATACCGTAAATCAGGCAATTTAATGCGTCGCGATGCTGTTCGCTTAAAAACAAATAACGAGGTTCCGGCAATAAATTGAAAGGATTTTCTTTTAAACCAAAATAAGCAGCATACATTATAAATACATTCTCCTGATCTCAGTAAAAAGAATAATTGATTGTTTCAGCCTTGCCGTTTCTCTTTAAGCTCAAGGTTATATTGCCGCCGGACTGCATAATATTAACCAGTTGCAAAATGTCATCCGCAGTTTGCATACGTTTGCCGTTGACGTCAATAATTATATCGCCGTTTTGCAGCCCCAGTTTTTGATAAAGACTTTCGGGCTTGATATCGGAAATAATAAACCCTTCCTGAGCGCCGGCCTCAAAATAAGGACGCACAGCAGCCTGGGTCATAATTGTTTTTAAATCGCGTAGTTTTTCATTTACTTCGCCTCTGCTCAGAGCCATACCAGAATTGGGCATGTCCGCTTGCGGTGCCGACGAACGCGAAAGCAGGGAACCTTCCGGGGTCTCTTTTATTTTCAAGGTTATTTCTCTATCGGTGCTTTTGATAATTGCCGTATTACGGGTTATTTTAATCAGTCTGGCCGAACCAATCATATCGCCAAGACGGTATAAACGCTGCTTATTCTTGCCCCGTTCCTCAATAACAATAAAACCAAATGAGGCGCCGCCGGATACAGTACCTTTCAAATCAAACGATGTTACTTCTTGGCTTGCGCCAAAAAATCCCCCCTCCAGTTGTTTGTCGCTTATCGTTTTTAAAGTTGAAAGAAATAAATTGCGTTCGGTGATTACGCTGTAATTCTGTAGGGGACTGCGCGAAGCGCTATCTGTAATAAACTTGGAAGAAACTGTATTCTTTATAGCCGCAGATTGATTAACCGCCGATAAACCGATTATTTTGTAAAAAAGATCAACTGTTTCATAGGACAAGATTGTTATGGCGACTAAAATAAGAAATGCCGGAAGCCTAGGCAGAAGTATCGCCGGATTGGCAAAAATGTTCCGGATACTACCGGACCATTTTTTTAAGAGCATCTCTATTTTAAATCGCATAACCATTACCATTAAATATAGCGGATTGCCGGGTTGGCCAGTGTGCCGCCAACCGTAACTTTCATTTTAACTTTGTCTTTGCCTAATATTTCCATTGTTCCGTTTAAGTTAAGTTGACTATTTCTAAAATCAGCAGCCGGTGTTATTTCACCTTTTAAAAAACAATTAATTTGCGGGCCAAATGTTTCCATTTTCTCCAGGTTAAATATGCCGTTTTTCAGTTGTGCCTGGATTTCACCGCGATCAAAATCAACTCTGGTCATTCCCAGAAATGGTTCAGTGAGTGGATAAGAACCCTTTTTAAAGAAAAGTGTTAAGGTTCCCGACGCGCTCCTACCGGCTTCATCAGTAATGTAAGTTAAAGTGCCGCGTGCTCTTCCCGTAAATGATTTCCCCGGATCGCCCTTAAATAAAGAATATTTTCCTATATCAATATTCTCAAAATTTAATATTACTTCAACCGGCGGATACACTTTAGTAAGTGAAAGCAAGCCAACACGTCCGTCAACACTGCCGTCATAGCCTTTGCCGGAAAGACCGATATAAGTATTTTTACGAAAAAAACTTAATAAATTGAGCTGCAGATCCAGCAATTCTCCCTGAAAGATAATAAAATCCAATGCTTGTGAACTTATGGTTACATTTTTAAGCTTGATCCCCAAAGGGAGAGCAGGGTGCAACGATGCGGATTTAACCATAAAATCATTGGAGTTGATCGAATCTTCCAGCCTGCTTTTAACCAGTTCCCCCGGAAAAAGCAGATACAGGAATATTATGGTAATAAATATTCCATAACCGGTAAACCAAAACCCCTTTTTCTTAAGGAATCTCATCTTAACTACAAACCTCGAGGACGTGAACTTAGCGGAGCAACAGATGCTATCTGTAGTTGAGCGCTTAAATATTCCGGACTTTCTTTCATTTTGTTTACGGTAATTCTTTTGATTCTTACTAAATCGGCGGGCGATTCGGCAAAATATAAAAAGTCGGTAAGCTGCTTGATGGTAATTTTGTCGAGTTTCATATCAATCAGTGATTCCTCAAAAGCAGCGGACTTAGTACCCTGGGAAGAATTCATATATTTAATGTTGCCCCTGACGCCTGCCTGTGCCGCCTTTTTTTCCAGATAGGAAAATAAACTGAAGTCCGCCGTTCGGGTGGACATAACACTTTTTATTTTTGATATTTTTGCTTCCTGCCCGGCAAATTCAGCATCGAGTTTAATTACTTCGTCCAGTTTCCTTTGATTGATCTGGACTGTTTGGTTGATTTTTGCCTTGGCATCCCAGAATGGAAAAATTGCCAATTCGAGAATCAGGGCAACGAGGACAAACGATGCTGTGCCTGCGACAATGTAACGCTGCTTTTTATCCAGCTTATCCCAGAATGATTTAATCATCTAAGTTCAATCCTTAAATCGAAATCAACTTTGGTACCCTGCTTGGAAAGGCTGGTCGAGCCCACGGCCACGTTTTTAAAGTATCTTGATTGGGCCAGTTCATTTTTTATGGCGGAAACATCATCAATATTTTTAGCCTGTCCTTTAATTGAAACGTCGGTATTTTCGTAACTGAAATCGGTAATGACTATATCACGAGAAGTTGAAATCAAACTGGAGATTTCTTTCAATAAATCAACAACCGGTATATCCCGTGCGCCTTCGTAAAGACCAAACGTCTTTTTGTTTTCAGCAAGCTTCGTTTTGAGTTGTTGCACAGGGTCAACCATGGCCTGAGCTTCGGGGAAATTTTTCTTAAAAATCATGGAGATTTGTTTTTTGATATTGTCTTGGCGCTGAGTCTGCATGCCATAGTCAAGAAATTGATTGATCGCCGCCAGAAAGAAAATTATTCCGGCAACTATCGCTGCCCACCTCAACTGTTCTTTGAATTTAATCCGGACATTTTTAGCGGCAAATTCACCTTGACGGAAATTAAAAGATGTTTTGCCGTTAAATATCCTCAGTGCCGTCGCCAGCGCCGTATTCATAATCTGCGGCTGGTATTTCCCCCGGAGATTACCTTCGATTTCGATCTGTTTTGATCCGGCCAGATCAAGAGTCTCTACGGGCAGGGCAAAATAATTCTCCAACTCTTTTTTCAGAGGGGGAAACAGACAACCTCCGCCGGTTACAGTAATTTGAGTCAAATCGCTTTGCAGAATATCGTTTAACTTCATAAATTCAATGGTATTCTTTAGCTCCAGGCAAAACTTGTGGCACAAATCGCTGACCTTTGCTCCCACGGAACTGTAATCGGCATTGATTTTTGTAAGTTCGGCCTGACTGGTTTCCGCAGACATATCAGCAGCCAATGCCGCCGTAATCTGATTGCCGCCTATGGCCAAAGAGCGTAATTGAACGATTGTGCCATTTTCATAAAATACTGCTGTCGTCGAGCCTGCGCCTATATCCAATAAGACGCCGCTTGCTTTTGCTTCTTTCTTCTCCAATATTTCGGAGGTTAGCGCCGCGGAAGAAACGTCAATGACGGACACCTCTCCCAGATTGCTTTCAATCAGGGCTATCCAATCCTGGATTACTTTTTTGGTTGCGGCGGCTACAAGAAGGCCGCTTGCGTGAACTTTTAAATAATCGGTGACTATTTCACTTACGGCAAAAGGGATAAGCGGTTCTAACTCGAAAGGTAGTGTTTTTCTGATTTTATTGTCATCATGGAAAGGCAAGCTGACTTGCCTGAACATTATGTCATTTAGCGGCAAAGAAATGCAGCAGGGGGTGTTAAGAAAACTTTTGTTTTCCGCCAGTTTTTTTAATGCCGCTTCCATTCCGCCACAGACGTTAATATCCAAAGTCTCTGTGGCAAGAATGCGGCCACCAGTTAAACCTTTTCTTGTGAACAGTACTGCCTTTATTGTGCTTTGGCCGATATCCAGCCCTAATACGGTTTGTGGCATTAATCCTGCCTCCAGTTGATTATCTGGACGGATTTTTGCCCTGATCTTTTTACCACTCCGCTTAAGCTTTGTTCCATGTTTTTCATCTTTCCTACGGAAATAATTTTAAAATAATTGCTTTTTACCGTAATCAGTTCCGGCTTGATCGTTACGCCCACCATACCGGGAACTTGTCTATACCACTGGGGACTGGATAAATCATTGCCTTCTTTCCTGCGGTATTCATCCATTTTATCAGCCAATTCGACCGTGATGTCGGGAGAAAGGGCGCGTAGAACCATTTTGGGCGCTGTATTTATATTTATTACTCCATCGCTGTCTGCGGTAACGTATTGAGCCAGCGCTGGTTTTTCTTTTGTCCCAGTAAAAATTTCGTTGGTTATTCCCTTTACCATAAGCAGTTCTTCAATACAATCCAAGGGAGCATTTTTCGCTTCATAAGGCGGATCTAAAGAAGTATAATAGGAAGTTTCGGCTCCATAACCCGTAACCTCATTATCCGCATCAATCCAGTCTTTGATGGAATCGACTATTACATTTACTGTCATTTCGTCTAGTCCAAATTCCGGCTGGCTTAGCAATCGAGTCAATATATCTTTAATGGCCGGATTATATTGATTTCCATTTATCAGATTATTGAGAGGAATTTTACCGGCTTCATCTTCGACTGTCGCGACAAAATAACCGTCAGTAAAAAGAGTCGTGGATTGTGCAGATAGTATCTCCGTCTGTGCCCAATTATCGAGCAACGTGACGTAATTGTTATTAGAATTGGCCAGAATTGCCGCAGCCCCGTAAAAGCCGGATTTGGCAATATATGTTAACTTGATGCCATCGCTGAGGTTGGCCGCATCATAAATTGCGGCACGTGTAGAACGATTCAATTCTATAGCGACAGCCACTAAAATACTGACGATCAGTATTACCGTGATCAGCGCGATTCCGCGATTATTGAGAAATATATTTTTCATTGCGTTTATTTTTTTACCGGTAAAAATACCTTCGTCATAAATTTGTATGGTTTTTCTTTATCATTTAAATTGACTAGGCCGAGCTCTATTTTTACAGCTGCGGGAGCTTTGCCTTTTTGTTCTGCCGAAGATAAAGAAGTATCCCAAGATTCCAATTCTGTGCCTGTAGGATCATAAAATCTTAAGCTCCAAGAATCGACGTTTTGACAAACCAAAAACCCGCCGCTGATGTTTTGTTCTGTGGAAGGTTTGGCACCGGGGATATCGGATCTCCACAAAGAAAAGCTGTCCCCGCCTTCATCCTCTTGCACATAATAACTGATTGTAGCCGGATAACCTTCACCTTCATTTTCGCCGAAAGCCAGATGAGCAGCCGACCAGAAAGAAAGAGAATAAAACTCCCGGTTACTTAATGTTTTTCCCTCGGCGCGCAAGTAAAAGGAGCCAGAGGAGAGCTGCAGAGACGATAAATCTTTAATCATCCTGTCCATTGCTGTCCGCGCCGTTTTGTAAAGATTGTTTTGATATTCAATGTCGCGGACGACTTTCATTGTATAGCTATACGAGACGTAAACAGTGGAAAGAACCAAGCCGAGAATTAATATGGCGATCATTATTTCGACCAGTGTAAAACCGTTTACGCAAATATTTTTTTTTATGGGTTGATCGGTCATAAATTACATCCCTGTTGTCTTGTAAAGAACAAGTTTGTATGTTCCGCCACTAATAAATAATTTATTGGTTACCGTAACTTCAATTTTCTTAAACTGCGGCAGCTGGGTATCGCCAACTTCCAGATGCCAGGTATATTGAGGATAATCAGGACCAAAGTCTCCGTCTTCGCTATGGCTTACCAAAGTAGATCCGGCTTCAACCTCGACCATTTTGCTTTGGGCCAGCAGGGCAGCGGTGGTCATAAAGCGGGAATCAGTAGACATGGAAATGCTCTGTGATTGCAGTTGAAAGACTGCGACCAGCGCAATGGCTAAAATTGCCATCGCGATCATCACTTCCATCAGGGTGAACCCGTTTGCTTTGTTTTGCGTCATGACGCTGTCCTTTATCTGGTATTAGATTGTCCTGAACCGGTCACAGGAATATCAACATATTTATCATAAACATCCGTTACACCCAGAAAAGGATTTATTATCATGGTCATTCTATTTTCTTCATAAGCTAGATGGATTACGGCCGGCGAGCAAATATTTTTTTTCCCGAATTTAATTCTTACTTCATCCTTGGATTGTTTTTTATTATTTTCTCCCACAATATCCAGGATAACAACCCCGGAAGGCAAATGCAGCGGGCGCTTTTTTATCTCATCTTGTTTTTCCGGAGTCATGTCGGACGCCAAAACCCAATAGGCGGAATTAGGCAAATCCAGACAAAGGATGTAATCCATTTGGTCGCGGACAGCTTCCACGCGCAGCTTTTTTTCCATTCCCATAAGCTGACGCGAAGCCTTTTTAAGACTGTCTCCGGTCAAAACATCCCTCGTGGAGGGAACGGCCAAAACCAGAACCACGCCGATGAGAGCAATAACAAGAAGGAGTTCTATAAGAGTAAAACCTAAGGGCCTTGCCAAATGGACATATGCGAATTTGCGCTTCATTGAGCTATACTTACTCAATTTCCCAGTTATTGATATCCTTATCAAAACCTTCACCACCTGGCTCCCCGTCAGCCCCTAGAGAGGTCAAATCAAAATCGCCGTGGCTGCCGGGACAGATATAGACAAAATCATTTTTCCAGGCATCCTTGGGCACCTTGCCTTTTTCCAGATAACCGCCCTGACGCCAGTTTTTGGGAAGATTGCCGACAGTAGGTACTTCTACTAAAGCCTTTAGCCCCTGCTCTGTTGTAGGATAGCTGCCATTGTCCAGCTTGTACATTCTTAGAGCGGTTTCCAACATGACAATTTGGGTCTTAGTTGTTCCCACTTTTGCTTTATCCGATTCACCCATGAAACGCGGGATAGCCACAGCTGCCAATAAGCCTAAAATAATGATGACCACCATTAATTCTATTAAAGTAAAACCTGCCTCAACATTTTTCTTTTGTCTGATCTTTTTCATAATCAACCCCTGTTTTTTTATTTATGAAACTTCAATTTCCCTATCAAAGTGTAGGAAAATTGCTAAGTTGAATTAATAAAACTCAGATATTACAAGCACAGTACAGTAATATCTGTACGTTGAATTAATCCCGCGTGCGAAGCTTATTTGTAAACGTCGCATATGCCAAATCTTGGACGGCTTCGTAAAAGAGCCAGAGGCAAGGCGCGCAAATCCTGAGGAATGAGGCCTACTTTTCCGTAGGTCGCAGTGACGAAGGATGCGGCGCAACGCAGCATATGGCCTTTTTACGAAGTCGTCACCTTACCAACTGGTTCATCTCAAAAATCGGCAGTAAAATTGAAATCACTATGAAACCGACTACCAATCCCATTACTAATATCATCAACGGCTCCAGAAGAGAAGTCATCACCATAATGTCGGATTGAACCTCAGTTTCATAAGCCGTGGCCACTCGGTTGAGCATTTTTTCCAGCGTGCCGCTTTGCTCTCCAACGGCAACCATTTCCGTAACCAGTGGAGGGAAGACACCGCTTTGTGTGAGAGGACCGGAGAGCCCCTTGCCCTCCTCCACATCTTTGCCGGCTTTACTGATTGCTTCGCCAATAAGGATATTGTTGACGACATTACGGACTATTTCCATTGACGACAAAAGCGGCACGCCGCTTTGCAACAGAGTGGCGAGCGTCCGGCAAAACCTGGCAATAGCAATTTTGCGGTTGACCTGACCCCATACCGGACTTTTTAGCTTTACAGTGTCCCACAGGCGCTTGCCCGCTTCCGTACCGGTCGTCATATATTTAAAAGCAGCTATTGCGGCAAAAAAAAGAATCAGAATAAGCCACCAAAAAGATTTTAAAAAATTGCTGATGGCAATTAAAACAATTGTAATTATCGGCAGTGTCTGGTGCATATCGGTAAAGATACCGGTAATTTTGGGAACAACAAAAGTCATGAGCAGAAAAATAACGCCGCCTCCGATAAACAACATAATTATCGGGTAGGCCAGCGCTGACCTGATCTTGCTCATTAAGGTCTGCTGATTTTCGCTGAAATCGGCAAGCCTCTCCAGCACCAGATTAATTGTGCCCGAAGATTCTCCGGCCCTAACCATGTTCACGTAAAAAGGCGGGAAGATTCGGGGAAAATTCAACATGCCTTGCGTCAGGCTTTTACCTTCGTTAACTTGCTCGCGAATTTGCGCCAGTGTTTGCTTTAAAAGCGGATTTTTTGTTTGGGCGAATAAAACAGACAATGAAGGTACAAGTGGGATACCAGCGCCTAAAAGAGTCGAAAGCTGACGAGTGAATACAGACACATCTTTATTGGAAACCCGCTGCCAGAGATTAATTCCCAAAACACCGGATAATGCCGCATCCTTCTTATCTGCCGCTTGATTAATTTCAATGGGGTAAACCCCCTCTTCGCGCAATTTCTGCCTCGCTGCGGCAACACCCATTGCATCAACAAAGCCTTTACGCTCGTGTCCTTTTTCATCTAAAGCTGTATATTCGTATACACTCATCTATTTTTACTCCATGAAACTCAATCTCTCGGGCACGTCTACCATGATTTCAAATTTGATTCAATGAGTTATCATAAGTTCATGCAGGCATCTAATTTGAGATATGTTCTAATGGAAAAATGCGAGGAATTATAAGGAGACTCTACATAGGAATCAATACTATTCCTAAATCAAAGATGATATCGAGGCGGCAAGGAGGAGGCGACGAGGCGTATTATACATACAAAGATAGCGCTTTGATTTATAATTGGTATAATATTGTTGACACATTAGATCGCTTGCGTTTATAGCAATGGTCACCGGGGAGGGGAAGGTATGGAACTCAAGGCTCATAGTATTTGCAGGCTCGTCAAGAACGAAGACCTGAATCACCACGGAACACTGTTTGCGGGCAAAACGGCCATGTGGTTCGTGGAAGCGGGATTCATTGCCGCAGCAAGCCTTACACATCCTGAGAACATCGTATGCGTGAATATTCACGGTATGCTTTTTAAAAAACCTGTTAAAAATGGCCAAATCATCCGTTTTGAAAGCAAGGTTGTTCTGACTGGGAAAACACGCCTTATTTCATACGTAAGAATCGTGGATAACAGCAGTAACGAGTTTTATCTTGACGGTTTTATCAGCTTCGTGCATGTGGATTTGAAAGGCAAGTCGCTGCCGCATGGAATCGAAATTAATCCTACAACCCCTGAAGATATTGCCCTGCAGGAAAAAGCAAAAAACTTGAAATAAAGAGTTTGTTTTCTGCTGATGCCCGAAGTATTACTGCATTTTACGAATTCGCACTTCTATCCCTGTGGTATCTTTGAGCAGATCAGTCAGCTTTGCAGTGTCCGTATTTCCATAGTGGTAGGGGTAAAGAATCTTGGGACGGAAAGCCTTTGCCGCATCAGCTACCATTTCCGGAGTCATCGTATAGGGAAGATTCATGGGTAAAAACGCAACATCGATCCCTTTTAAGCTTTTCATTTCCGGAGTGTTTTCCGTATCTCCGGCAATATATACACGCTTGTCGCCAAAAGTGATTATATAGCCATTGCCGGTACCTTTGGGGTGGAAAGGATTGCCGGGAGATCGCATATTCACTAAATTATACGCAGGAACCGCTTCAATTCGCAGGCCTCCGATAGTCCGGATATCGCCATTTTTCATAATGATTACGTCAGATATTTGCCTGGCGACTGTTTCCGTGGCAACTATTTTTGTTTTAGCATTTTTAATCAGGTTGATTGCATTGAGATCAAAATGATCCGGATGTTCATGGGTTATGAGGATTAAATCGGCTTTGGGCATTTTTGTGTAATCGGCCATCTGCGACACGGGATCGACATGGATGACCTTCCCGTTTATGGACATCATTATGGTTCCATGGCCAACGAATGTTAAAACAAGGTCTCCTCTCGAAGTCTTTATTGTGTCGGATTCAAACTTTTGTTCCGCCGCAACCGCCATCGTCGCGCAGAGGAAAAATAAACTCATAAAAATTAATTTCCCCATAATTGTCCTCCTAATTTTTCGATTAATCAACACGACAGGAAATTTAAATAAATCTGCAAACCTAATTGTTTTTTCCAATACGTGCCAAACAGTCCATGTAGCGGACACAAACATCGTCCAAAGGTTCGATGCAGAGACACTTTAAATAAGATTTGATAAAACCTTTGAGAAAAGCCGCTGCGGGAAGCCGCTTAACTTTATCTTCCTCAATGCTGATTAAATAATCCATGCGTATTTTTGTTTCTCCGGCAATCTTTTCGATAGCCACACCCAGTTCATTTCTAATTGTCTTAAGATCAGCGCCGCTAATTTCCTGCTTGGATAAAATTTCATTAATGTGCTTATTTTGGGCGACTTTTTCCTTTAAAGTCGCTTTACTGTCTTTAAGCACAGCTGCTTTACCCCACTGTCTGCTGGCGTCATAAATACCCGCTGATCTTTTAGACCCCGCTTTACCTCCTACATTGTCGATAATTCCTAACTGTATAAGTTCTTTATCGTAGTTTTTTCTTTCTTTCCCATTGATGAGAGTTAGGTAAGCTTTTTCCAAAAGGTTAAGTATTTCTTGTCTTTCTTCAAGAGAAAAAAAAGAGTAACTGACCAGAGAGTCTGCCCGATACATTTGTATCGCGGCATTATAGGCATGGCGAATTTCAAAAAATGCCGCATCAGGGGTAATATCCAAAATTTCATAATAATTCAGTTTGGCAAAATTTTTTTTCATAAAAAGACCTCAAGCGTAATATTCTTATAAAAACTTTATAAAATTGATGCCTTTAAGAATAACGTATCAACAATTGTTCACTTGTAGAATTAACAATTCGTTTACTTAGCTCTCGCAGGTCATAAGCCGTACGAGTGTACGGATATCGATCCAAAAACGATACCCGCTGGCAAACAGCATCGTGAACGCGGTCATCGAAAGCAATGTTACCGGCAAAATCAACCTGGAACCCAAGATGTTTTTCAATAATTTTGCATATTTGCGCGCCCAGAGCGATATTATCCTTGCTACGCAACTGGTTGAGAACAAGCTTGAATCTAAAAGAGTTGAAATCATTTTCCAGCTGCAAACTCTTTTCCGGGTGCGCTCTTTTAACCGCCTGCATGATACAATCCGGCTTATTAAATGATCCTTCGCCAAACTCTTGAACAACTTCTTCTTCCAGAGTCTTAAAATCAGCCGCATTAAAATACTGGCGAATCCGCCGGAAATAAATGGAACGAATCAGCCGGTAAACGTTTTCAATAGAAGTTGGTTCCGGCGTTGTAATAAATATACTGTTTTGTGAAATCAGAAAAAAATCAAGGATATTAAAAGAAGTGCCGGCGCCCAGATCCAGCAAAATCCACTCGTAATTCAATTTGGATATGGCTTTGAGGGTTTTCACTTTTTGTTCGTACGGAAGATTAGCGATATCCAGACTATCGTGAGCACCGCTGATTAAATAAAGATTAGGCACCGGGGTTTCCAAAACGGTGTTTTCTAAAAGGGGTATTTTCTTGTGGATGAAATCAGAGAGGCACTTTACCGGATAAGGCACATCCACCAGGGTGTGCAGATTGGCCGCGCCTAGGTCGAGGTCAATCAAGAGAGTTTTTTTCCCCAATCCCGCTAAAACGCGGCCTAAGGAACTAGCGAGAAAACTCTTTCCCGATCCGCCTTTACCTCCTCCAATTGGCCAGATATGCACCATAAGCATCCGCCGTTTAATTTTTTTAACTTTAAAAATATATATGATAAATTAGCAATATTCAAGCATTAAGTTGATTTTTTACTGAATTTTTTCCCGGCTGACAACTTTCTTGACTTCTGAGTATTTTGCTCATAAAAAATGATATAATCTCTTTAAGAACGGCTTTAAATGTCTATGATCAATAGCGAACCCAAAATAAAAGTTGCCTTACTGCAAAGTTATAAAGAAGCTCAAATAAATTTAAACGGCCGATTTCGCCTGCCCGATGGCCGTAAAATTACAGGTCATTTAAGAATTCGGGCCGAACAAGAGCAAATTGTCCTTATTCAATCTTCAGGCGTGCAAATCACCGGACAAAAGGAAATCTTGCTTTCGGCTCAAGATGGAGCAACATTTACAGTATTTCACGTACAAATTGGCATTGACTTTCACTGGCAAAGGAGCCAGGAGCAATCGTTTCGTGGCGATCTGTTCTTGTCTGCCAATTCGGCTTCTTTATTTGATCTTATTAATGAAATTCCCCTGGAGGATTATATAGAAAGCGTAATTTCTTCGGAAATGTCCGCTCAGGCTCCATTGGAATTTTTAAAGGCGCAGGCAACTGTCGCCCGCAGCTGGCTTGTCGCCATGCTGGAAAGAAAACAAAAACACGATAGTAATTCCAATTTCGAAAAAACAAGTGATATTCAAATAATCAGCTGGCATGACATTAACGATCATCAATATTTTGACGTCTGTGCCGATGATCATTGTCAGCGTTATCAGGGCATAACTAAAATAACCTCCGCAGATGTCGGTGAGGCAGTCCGGACGACACAAGGACTATTCTTAGTTTACAAAAATAATATCTGCGATGCCCGCTACCACAAAGCCTGTGGCGGCCAAACGGAAATATTTTCCACCGCATGGGAGGATAAATCCATTCCTTATCTGCAAAGCGTAACCGATCATGCAGATACTCACGCACCAATTGTATCGGAAAAAGATGCCCAACATTGGCTGAGCACGAAACCACCAGCTTACTGCAACACCGCAGATAACAAAATATTAAACCAAATACTGCCGTTGTTTGATCAGGAAACTCTTGATTTTTACCGTTGGCAAGTCATATATAAAAGGCAGGATTTGGAAGAAATTATCCGCAGAAAATCGGGTATTGACGTAGGCGAGCTGAAAAATCTAATCCCGATAGAGCGCGGTCCTTCCGGCAGGATTAGTAAACTAAAGATCGAAGGCTCCCAGCGGGCTATATTGGTTGGAAAAGAACTGGAAATTCGCCGCTGGCTTTCGGAAAGCCATCTTTTAAGCAGTGCCTTTATTGTTTCGGCGGAAAGCGTAGCGAGCGGAAAAGTCAACCGGTTTATTTTATCCGGTGGCGGCTGGGGACACGGCGTGGGCCTGTGTCAAATTGGCGCGGCAGTTATGGCAGCTAAAGGATTTAAAGCACCGGAAATTTTAGCTCATTACTTTACCGGCGCCGTTTTGAAAAAACTCTATTGACGCGTCTGATCAACGAAAAATTAAAAAAAGGGGAAAAGGAATAATCTTAGACTATGACCGATTCGCAGTCAAAAGCATACCGCGACGGCGAGGAAGAGGCGACGCAGGCGTATAACACTATACGTCGAGGAGCCGATGACAAAGCCAACAAAGGTAGGCGAATGAATGCGAATCGGAATCCCTGGCTCTGGGTTCCGTCTATCTATCTGGCGGAAGGAATCCCCTATATCATTGCGATGACCGTCAGCGTCATTTTATACAAAAGACTGGGGCTCTCCAACACCGATATCGCTCTTTATACAAGCTGGTTTTATCTTCCCTGGGTGATCAAGCCCTTTTGGAGTCCTTTCATTGATTTTTTTCGCACTAAGCGTTTCTGGATTTTGGTTATGCAGTTGGCTATCGGCGGCTCACTGGCTTGCGTTGCCCTGACTATTCCCGCTGATAACTTCATCCGCTACACTTTAGCCATGTTCTGGATTATGGCTTTTAGTTCCGCCACTCATGATATTGCTGCGGATGGTTTCTATATGCTGGGGCTCGATACGCCGCAGCAGGCCGCCTTTATCGGTGTGCGCACCGTTTTTTATCGAGTCGCCACAATTGCCGCCAAGGGCGGCCTGGTCATTATGGCCGGGATAATGGAAAATTACGGCTATCCGGTAACAAAAGCATGGTCGCTTACCTTTATCGCTGTGGCGGCATTTTTTTTGGCTCTGTTTATTTATCATTTTTTTGTCCTGCCTTATCCTGCCGCCGATGGGAAAGCGCCGCGCGACAAAACCAAAAACTTTCTTGCGGAATATTTCCGCATCCTGACCTTATTTTTCCGGCGCAAAGACATTCTTATCATCATCTGCTTCTTCTTATTTTACCGTTTTGCCGAGGCTCAACTGGTTAAGATGGTCGCACCTTTTTTACTTGATGCCCGTGTAAAAGGCGGATTGGGTTTAACCACAGCGGAGGTCGGCATCATCTACGGCACGGTTGGTGTGGTGGCGCTCATGCTGGGCGGGCTTTTAGGCGGATATGTCGTGTATAAAAAAGGCCTTAAATTTTGGCTGTGGATTATGGTATTTGCCATGCACCTGCCGGATTTGATTTTTATCTATCTTTCACACGCCCTGCCGGAAAGCTTGTTATTGGTCAGCTCTGCAGTAGCTGTGGAACAATTCGGTTATGGTTTTGGTTTTACGGCTTACACTATGTATATGATCATGGTTTCTCAGGGAGAATACAAAACGGTGTTTTACGCAATCGGCACTGGTATCATGGCTCTGGGCATGATGCTGCCGGCAATGGCCAGCGGCTGGATTCAGGAAATGCTGGGCTACAGGAATTTCTTTATCTGGATTACGATAACGACTATTCCCGGTTTTATTGTGGCGGCGCTGGTGAAAATCGATCCGGACTATGGAAAGGAACATGGGAAAGAATCAAGGCACTAGCCCGACGGTTTAACCGGCGCATGACAGGTTCAAGGATAAATGCAAAAGGTATCGTTGCCCCAAAATCCTTTTCGCCACCTGAAAGCGTTTTGGATATCTTTGGGGCAACAATAAATATCTTGACAATTGACGTCAATTGATGTATATTGATACTAAAATAATAAGGGAGTTTTTTTATGCTTAAAATGTCTATTAAAATAGACAATCAATCGACGTATGGAATAGACCTTAAAGAAGAATACAGTCCAAATGAATTTATTGATGTATTCGAGAAACACATCATGAAAGTAAAAAAACTGTCAGACACCTCTTCTTCATCGTTAAATAATAAAAATATATTACGCTTTGAAACAAACAATCTTTTTGATGCTCTTGATGCAAAAATTCAAAAAATGCCTGGTTTATTACGTAAAGATCATAAGACTATGAGATCGTATCAATTCGAAATAAATATGAAAGGTGGACAGGGTTTCATATGGTTGGCACCACGAAATAAGTCTTTATGGATCTACTTCAAAAAAGTAAACTTTAGCGCTTTTGATAAAGATAAAAAAATAATTGATGATGGCAGCACCTGGGGTCAATATCCATTGATGAAAGTTCATGATCAGAAAGACTTAAAATACGCATACGAATTAGCAGAAGCCACTTACAAATATCATCAATTACATTCATCAAAATAAGGGAAAGGAGATCAAGATGAAAAAATATTTTCCAGTAATTTTTTGTGTTTTTTTACTAATGAGTTGCAGTTCATGGCGGAGTGACAAATATGTATTGCAAACGAATCCAGTTTTTGATGCACAAATAGAAACTAAGGATTTCTATTCTTTTCAACTCACTATTAAAAACAAATCTAATGATAATATTGAAATACTTTGGGACAAAACTCTTTATATAGAGTCAAATTCAACCAATGGTGGTTTTTCATTAGGAACAGAAAAGTTTTATGAAGAAAAAGACAATATCATTCCTAACATGATCATATTTCCGGGCGATACAGCGACTAGATATATTTACCCTCTTACGTTGCGATACTGGAGTCGCGGCTGGTACAGAAATATTATGAACATAGGTAGGCATGGCATATATCTAACAATTAAAGCAGGGGATAAAGAGTATAGGGAAAAAATGATAATAAACATTATCAAGGAATGAGAAAAACAGAGATAAAACATGTCTATCCTACAAATTAATACCGCTTTTATTCTGGGTGCGGGATTGGGAACGAGGCTCAGGCCGCTCACCGAAAACACGCCTAAGCCGCTGCTGCCTATCGGCGGTAAGCCGATCATCACGTATGCTATGGAGCATTTGCGCGCTATTGGCGTGCAGAGATTTATTGTCAATACGCATCACTGCGCCGATAAATATTGCGAAGCGTTCCCGGAAGGCAACTGGCAGGGTATTCCCATAATCTTCCGGCATGAGCCGGTATTGTTGGATACCGCCGGAGGCATAAAGAATATCGAAGATCTAATTACAGAAGAAGAACGCATCATTGTTTACAACGGCGATATTATCACCAATATGCCTATCGCGCCTTTGCTTGCCAAACATTTTGCACTGAAAACGGAAGTCACCATCGCCCTGCGCAGTACTGGCCCATTACTGAATGTCAACATTGATCCAGATGGCTATGTTTGTGACATGCGGCATATTTTGAATAATCCCAGCGTGAAGAGCTGCCTTTTTGCGGGAATCTATATTGTCGAAACAAAGTTCCTTGGACGACTCATACCCGGCCGTGTCGAGTCGATTGTCGGGCCTCTAGTCGAAATGATTAAAGAAAATTTGCATTCCGTGGGCGGCGCAGTCATCGACGAAGGATACTGGTATGATCTGGGCAGTCGCGAAGAATACGATAAGATAAACAAACTGTTTCAGAGTAATCCCCGTTTATGAAATCCACAACAGGCGAAATAAACAAGTTCTTAAAAGCTAATCTGAAGGCAATCTCCTGGGAAATGACCCCCATCAAAAAAGGCGGCTCCGACCGGGGCTTTTTTAGGATTTGCCTGCCCGACAATTCCAGCTTTATTTTTATGCATTATGGAACAGATATAGAAGAAAACTATTACTGGGCGGGTATCAACGAGTTTTTGGCAGGTCTTGAAATTTCCGTACCGCGGATAATTGCCCAAGACTTGCGGCAGCATTTTATTTTGATGGAAGATTTAGGCGATATTGATTTATGGTCGCAATCGGCTCTTTCGTGGGATAAACGACGTATTTATTATTATCAGGTGCTCACACAAATCCGGCAATTGCATACCTTTGAATTTACCAAAATACCCTCAAATTTAAAATTGTCCGAAAGCTATGGCCCCAGGCTTTATAAGTGGGAGCATGATTACTTTCTGGAAAATCTCGTTTCCGCAGTCTGTCAGCTAAAACTCTCACCGTCTTTGCTCAAAGATTTGCATAAAGAATTAGACGGGCTCGTTATCCGCATACAGAATATGGAGCCCTGTCTTATCCATCGTGATTTACAATCGCAAAATATAATGATCAAAAATGATCAGCCGGTACTGATCGATTTTCAGGGAATGAGGCTTGGAAATTTCTTCTATGATCTGGGTTCGCTTATCTGCGATCCTTATGTTACCTTTGCTACTGAAGAACGAAACGAATTAATTAACTTTTATTATGACTTAATGAAGCCGGATTACAGCAGGAATGATTTTGCAATTTATTTCTGGGAGGCTTCCGCGCAGCGGCTCATGCAAGCGCTGGGAGCTTACGGATTTTTGGGGCTAAAAAAGAATAAGCCGGATTTTCTGAAGCATGCTTACAACGGCATAAGAAATCTTTTTCTGGCCACGTCCAACACCGGAAACTTGCCTATTCTGCATGGATTATCACAACAATGCGAGAGTATTCTGGCTGATCGGCAAATATAAACCCCTTTTTTTGAAAAATTGAATCTTGACATACGGCAATCAATAGTGTGAAATTTCAAAAAATACGATGCTCTATACTCATTTTTCGAACAAAGGATTTGCGGCAGTAATAAGACCAGCTTATAATCTCTAGCAAAACGCTTAGGTTGTTATGCCGACAGGAGAACGGCGTTTGTAATATTAACACCGATCCATATAAACATTGTTACTTTGAGAAGGACAGATATAAGTTGAACGTAGTTTTAGATGCAAACATTTACGACACGCTGAGGGAAAATCCAGAGTATTACGGATCGATAAGGACCTTAATAGAGGCTGGTCTGTTGAATGTGATCGTTACTCGAACGGTTGTTGAGGAATTATTCCGATCTCCTTTCGCGGGTATCCCAGCTTTTTTTCCAACCTCATATGAACCTAATACCGTTTCTCGCGCAGGTATAATGAAAGCAGGTGATCGGTTAGGGCGGGGTGATGTCTATTGCTCTCATGTGGGCAACTCAAAGAAGGTAAATGACGCCCTCATCGCTGATGCAGCGGCAGTATATGCCGATTACTTGGTATCCGAGGACCATCGTCTTCGGAAGAGAATGCAGAGTATTGCGTCTCGATGTAAAGCTCTATCGTTCAGTGAATTCCTGAAAGTACTGGAGACGATGGCAGGTAACAAATAGCTGCACCTGATGCGGAAGGAAATCGGGCTCGTTTGCGTAGAGGCTTTTCCGTATCCCTTTCCCGTCCGCCGCGCAGGTGAGCACGATGTTATGGTGGAATAAAGGAATAAAATGGAATTAAAAAACTATGGTCTACCCGAGGGCGAAAAAGTCGTAACTCGATGCTACCACTCAAGTTAGACATAGATGTGCAGTTATTTGAGGATTCACTGAAAACGCGCATCCAAACTTTGGGGTCGCAGACTATTACAGAGCTGCTCTGCGATTTAGTAGTCGCTCAGTTTGAAAGCCACCTTAAAGAACTTGTCACCGCTGGCAAGATACTCCGCTTCAAAATCTATTCGCCGTGTGGTTATTACGATAATGGCAAATACAAACCGGGTCTGAAAGCATTAACTAAACAAAAAACAATTGATTTGGGGCGCATTTCTGTGACAATAGTGACCCCGCTTTCATGCGACATACGATTAGCCACGCCCTCACACTTGCTTTGGCAGGCACCGGTTGAATTCAAAAAACAGTCATTGAAAACAATTAAAAAGCACATATTTAATATGTATGCTGTAGCTATTCGGGCTGACGTTATCGAGCCCGTGAGCAATACTTTAAGTGCGGAATGCCAATGTGAACCTGACTCTCTGGTACCTTACATTGATGGCGCATGGGATTGGGCTCTCAGGTTCATTTGTAAAATTTGTGGCAAATCATACTTTTGTGAATGTTTCAGGAGGGCTTTGGATATTCAGTACCCCAATGCACTAGAACAACAGAGAAATTATGGAGAACAAGGCTGGCCCCATAAATTCGTAGCAGCTTATAATCAATCGGAATTCAAGGCTAATATTTGTCATCTTTGCCGTGATATACCATCCGACCTGCATTATTGTGAGCCAGCATACGGCAGTAAAGTTATGATTCATTATGGCCCTTATATTGAGCGTACATCTATCGAGAAAGGCATTGATAAACGCGAAGCTGAAAATGAGTTACGTGACATACTTGGAATTCCTCGTGTCGGTGAAGGCTGGATTTCCGAACTTGAATTACTAAAAATGATACAGAGCATATTCCCAAATGAAAAAATTATTCATGAAGCACGCCCACTCTGGCTGGGTCTGCAACGGCTCGACATCTTCATTCCAGGCCTGAAACTTGCGATTGAATATCAAGGACTTCAGCATTATGAGCCAGTGCCATTTTTTGGCGGCGAAGAAGGCTTCTCACGAACGCAATCGCGCGATAAACGGAAAGCCGACTTATGCGCAGAAAATGATGTCACCTTGATCTATTTTCGCTACGACGAAGAAATAAATCGTAAGATGTTAGAAGGGCGTTTGATATCAAGAAAAATAGAAAGCATTGATAAGAGGCCATAACAATCGCGTCAACCCGACGTCGAATAGCCGCTGTGTTTTTTGCAAAGGTTTGTGGCGGCGCGGGTTACGCACATCGTTACACCAGTCGCGTTTCCGCGGTTACGTACTTTTTCAGCATTCCAAAGAAACTATTTTCAATTCTAAAAATTGTCTTTTATACCATTTCTAAAGGAAGTTTCCGCCATGCTGGCGAAAATTCTCGGTAATGTAGGGTTCTATTTATTATGCGCCCCCTAAAAGGGGAAGCGCTTCCGATCAAAGATGATATTGAGGCGGCAGTGAAACTCGAATTGTAGTTACGAAGTAAAGCGGAATTCGTTAGTTGAACTGTCCCCTATCAGTGGGGCTAGGCGGCGACGACGAGGCGTATTTAATAATACGTTGAGGAAGCCGACAACGACCCAGGCACGTGTGACCTTCAGGTTATACGCCGGGCTTCGCTGCCAACAAAAATAGCGCTTTGATTTAGAATTGGTATCAGATAAAGGCATTGCGCTCATGCTGCCGATATGTTAGACAAATCATCGATTATTCACTCCGGAGTCCGATATGAACATTAAGTACGATCCCCGTCAGATTGAAGAAAAATGGCAAAAAAAGTGGGACAAAGAAAAAACTTTCAAGGTCACTGAAGATCCGCAAAAGAAAAAATATTATTTGCTGGAAATGTTTCCCTATCCATCCGGCAAAATCCATATCGGGCATGTGCGCAATTATACCATCGGCGATGTCGTTGCCCGTTATAAACGCATGAAAGGTTACAACGTTTTACATCCGATGGGATGGGATGCCTTCGGCCTGCCCGCGGAGAACGCCGCTATCGAGCACAAAATCCACCCTTCCAAGTGGACGAACGACAATATCGCCCACATGAAGATACAGCTCAAAAGAATGGGCTTCAGCTACGATTGGGATAGGGAAATATCAACTTGCGAACCGCAATATTACCGCTGGGAACAGCTATTTTTTCTCTGGATGTATGAAAAAGGCCTGGCCTACAAGAAACGTTCCACTGTCAATTACTGCGGCAAATGCGAAACAGTGCTGGCTAACGAACAGGTGGAAGGCGGCTTATGCTGGCGTTGCTCTACGGAAGTGAATGAAAAAATATTGGATCAATGGTTTTTCAAAATTACCGCCTACATCGAGGAGTTGCTGGACTATTGCGATAAGCTCCCCGGCTGGCCGGAAAAAGTTCTCACCATGCAGAAAAATTGGATCGGAAAAAGTTACGGTTGTGAAGTAGATTTCCCGCTTATCGGCTCCAACAAGTCTATCAAAATATTCACCACGCGCCAGGATACTCTTTTTGGCGCAACATTCATGCTCATTGCCGCGGAACTGCCACTGGTTATGGAATTGTCCAAAGGCAAAGCCATCGAAAAAGACGTCTTACAATTTGTGGAAAAAGTAAAAAAGCAAGACCGGCTGATGCGCACTTCCGAGTATTATGAAAAAGAAGGCATCTTCCTCGAGGCATATTGCGAAAATCCCTTGACCGGAAAGAAGATGCCCGTTTACGCCACTAATTTTGTATTAGCCGATTACGGTACCGGCTGTGTTATGGCTGTTCCCACTCACGACCAGCGCGATTTCGAATTTGCCAAAAAATTCAACTTGCCCTTGATTGTCGTTATTCAGCCGAAAGGCAAGAAACTCGACGCGGAAAAAATGACCGAAGCTTACACGGAAGAAGGAATTTTAGTCAATTCCGGTAAATTTGACGGCATGGAAAATCTCCAGGCTCTGGAATCCATTGCCGATTATTTAGAATCGATCGGCCGTGGCAAGAGAATGATTCAATACCGCCTACGCGATTGGGGAATTTCGCGTCAGCGCTACTGGGGCGCGCCCATTCCCATGATTAACTGTAAAAAATGCGGCATCGTTCCGGCTAAGGAATCAGATTTACCCATAGTTCTGCCGCATGATGTTATATTGAGTGGTGCAGGCGGATCACCGCTGGCGGCCCTAAAAGAGTTTGTTCAAACTTCTTGTCCCCGATGCGGCGGCACGGCCGAAAGAGAAACTGATACAATGGATACCTTTGTGGAATCTTCCTGGTATTTCGACCGCTTCTGCAGTCCGGATATGAATAAAAAGCCCGGTCTTGACCGCAAAAAACTGGATTACTGGATGCCGGTTGATCAGTATATCGGCGGTGTAGAACACGCCATCATGCATTTGCTCTATGCCCGTTTTTATACCAAGATGCTGCGCGATTTTGGTGTTATCGGTGTGGACGAGCCTTTCACCAACTTGCTGACTCAAGGAATGGTTTGCAAAGAAACGACAAAGTGCCCGGAGCATGGATACCTTTTTCCCGAACAGGCGGCGGAGGGAATATGCCACATCTGCCAAAAAGAAGTAATTATCGGTAAAACGGAAAAGATGTCCAAATCACTGAAGAATGTTATCGATCCGGATTATCTTATCGAAACTTACGGCGCCGATACAGCCCGCATTTTTTGCCTTTTTGCGGCTCCTCCGGAAAAGGATTTGGAATGGAGTGATCAGGGAGTGGAAGGATCATTCCGTTTCTTGAACCGCCTGTGGCGCATATTTGCGGAATATTTAGACGACATCAAAAAGGTAAAGCCGCTTTCCGGCAGCCACGATTTAGAAGGCGAATTGAAGAATCTGCGGCGCAAAACTCATCAAACCATACGCAAAGTAACCATTGACATCGAAGACCGTTTCCATTTCAATACGGCTATCAGTGCCGTCATGGAATTGGTTAACGCCATTTATCAGATAAAACGTCCCGGCAAGGACGATAAAATTGCCCTGGCTACTGTCCGGGAAGCACTGGAATCAGCCGTCATTTTGCTTACTCCAATTGTACCGCACATTGCCGAAGAGCTCTGGCAAAAGCTCGGCTATAAAACAGAGGTTTCCGAGGTTTCCTGGCCGGAATATGATAAGGCAATCGCGAGTGAAGAAAAGATAACGGTTGTCATTCAAATTAACGGAAAACTGCGCAGCCGGATGACCGTGCCCGTTGATGAAGACGCGGAAAAAATCAAGACGGCTGCGCTGGCGGATGAAAAAATCAAGGCCATGATTAAAGAATCAAAAGTCTTGAAAGTTATTTACGTAACTAATAAACTGGTTAATATTGTTATTGCTTAATTACGGTATGAACTACTTTGAGTCTCATTAATTCGACTTGCAAATTTCAACGTGTGACCTTTGGGTTATGCATGTCGCTTTTGAAATTTGAGTCTCATTAATAAAAAAGGTGTTCTCATGAAAAAACAAAACTGGCTTCTATTTATTAAAATCGGCTTAATTTGTCTTTTTATCACTTCCTTGCTCAACTGCGGCTATTCTTTCGCCCCACGAGGCGAATACATTGATAAGCGTATTCAAAAAGTTTATATTGAGTCTTTCCGCAATAAAACGGCACAAGCATATTTAGAAAATTACGTCCGGACAGCTTTCATCAACCAGTTTATTCAATTCAGCCGTTTAAAAGTTGTGGAAAGCGTAGAATCAGCGGATGCCACGATTAAGGGAACTATTCTTAATATCAGCACAGCTCCCCTTGCTTATGGCGCCAATACTCTGGTGACGCAAGAGCGGGCAACAATGGCTTTGGAACTGACTTTCCAGGAAAAAGAAAGTGGTAAAACTATCTGGAGTTCGAAAAGCATAACCGGCACGGTCGACTACACCTTGGAAGATGATATCAATTTGCTTCCCGTGGACAGAAAATACGCTTTCATTAAACTTTCCGATGATCTGGCGGAAAAAGCTTTTAACTTGATGATGGCGGGATTTTAAAATAATTCAGCTCAAGTAACCATTATGCCTTTAGCTGTAAAATTTGGCCGCTTTTTTTTCTTGGCCGTAAATAGCGAAAAAGAAGCGATTGGCGTTTGGCCTACGCAACCTCCTGTGGCAAAAGAAATCAGCCATCTTTCTCCCTTCTTGAAAAAATTATCTTCACGCTTTTTATTTATGGTTGATTCCCAAAAGGAAATCAAATTAAGCGCAAATTCAATAAACCGTTTGTTCACTATTGCCGAAGAGAAACGCGCTGGTATTATTTATTCAGACTTTATTTGGAAAAAGGGAAATAATCTCATTCCTTATCCGCTTATAGATTATCAATTAGGCAGTATCCGCGACGATTTTAATTTCGGTCATCTTTTTCTTTTTTCCGGCGCTGCCATCAAAGCCACTTTGCAAAAATACGGCACTTTGCCATCCGATGCCAATATCGCGCTATACGATTTGCGCCTGAAAGTTTCCATTGATTACCCTGTCTTTCATGTTCCCGAATTTCTTTATACAGTTATCGATAAAAAGGTAAAATCACTTAAGTGTAAAAGCGATGGAGTGGAAAACCATTTCGCTTACGCAGCAGTTAAAAATATCATTCAACAAAAAAAACTGGAAAAAACAGCCACGAATTATCTAAAACTGACGGGCGCTTATTTAGAGGCGCGCACCCAAAAGGCTCCTCGGACAAATGGTCCCTTTCCCGTGGAAGCAAGCATCGTAATCCCGGTGCTTAACCGCAAAAGAACCATCAGAGAATCAATTCAAAGTGCGCTGACGCAAAAAACAAATTTCGACTTTAACATTATCGTTGTAGATAATCATTCCACGGATGGCACTACTGATACCATAAAAAAGTTGGCGAGAAAGCATGAAAAGATAAAACATATTATTCCTGAACGCCGTGATCTCGGTATAGGTGGTTGTTGGAATGAAGCGGTTTTTTCGCCGTACTGCGGTCGCTTTACTATCCAGCTTGATTCCGACGACCTTTACAGTTCAACACGAGCTCTGCAAAAGATAATTGATGTTTTACGCAAAGGTAATTACGCGCTGGTGGTCGGCGCTTATACGATAGTCAATGAACACCTGAAAAAAATTCCGCCGGGGCTCATCGACCATAAAGAGTGGACAAAAGCCAACGGCCATAATAACCTGCTGCGTGTCAACGGATTAGGCGCACCCCGTGCTTTCGATACCTCCATAATCCGTGAAATCGGCTTTCCCAATGTCAGCTATGGTGAAGATTACGCCGTCGCTTTAAGGATATCGCGCGAATACCAAATCGGACGAATTTATAAGAGCATTTATCTTTGCCGCCGCTGGCGGGAAAATACCGATGCCGCTCTCTCCATCGAAAAACAAAACCGCAATGATTTTTATAAAGATGATCTCCGCACAATGGAAATAAAAGCGCGGCAGATACTAAACAAAAAGAAAAAAGAATTGGAAAATAGAACTTCTGCTAAATATCCCAGGGGAAAACAAAAGTCTCTAACCGCCCTGTGCCTGAATCTTTTAGATGAACAAAAGAAAAGCTGGCCTGGACTTGCTTATGCTTATCAAGAATTGGCAAATGTTTGTACTCGCTCAATTCCTTGCGGCAGCTACATTGTTGATTTGCAATTCAATCCGCAACGCGCCGCCAGCAGCGCCGCCGCCCTTGACAGGGAATCAATCAAAAACAGGCCTTGTTTTTTGTGCACCGATAATCTTCCAGTAAAGCAACGGGGAATTCTCTATCGCCGTGATTATCTCATCCTTTGCAATCCAGCACCTATTTTCGATAAGCATTTTACTGTTGCCAATCTGCGCCATCAACCCCAAGCAATCGCCGCATCATTAACTTTGCTCATGAACTTGGCTTGTGACTTAGCTCCTGGCTTTACAGTGTTTTATAACGGACCAGCCTGCGGAGCATCGGCTCCCGATCATTTGCACTTGCAGGTTATTCCCAAAAACTCTCTGCCGTTTATAGAGATGTTCCGCAATATATCTCCAATAAAAGAAATATCCGGCGTAAAATTTTACACCGGAGAAAAACTTGATCGCTCCGTAGTTATTATGAGCGGAAAAAGCAGGAAATCTTTGCAGGAACAATTCAACCGTTTAATTAAAATAACACAAAAAATAATTTCCTCGAACAGCGAACCAATGCTCAATGTTCTTTGCACCTATGAAGACAACACCTGGCGGCTGATAATATTTCTGCGGCAGAAACACCGTCCGGATGCCTTCTTTTACGAAGGCGAAAAAAGAATTTTTGTCTCCTTAGGCGCGATAGATATGGCCGGAGTAATCATCACACCAATGCTTGCGGATTTCAATCGTTTGGAAGCCTCCCACATCAGCAGTATCTACCGGGAAGTGTCGCTCGCGGAAGATGCAACCAATAAAATAATCCGGGAATTGTAACGGATAATTAATTATGAGTGGTGATGATAATATAATTGTGGATAGCGATTTTAGTTTTTCCGATGCTATTGCGGGAACAAACGCGCCCCTGGAAATAGTTGATCGCTTATCGATGGTGGATGTCTTTTATTTCTCTTTTGACGGCAGGCGGCATCAGGGACAGATTATCGTGAACAGCGACCTGGAAGATGATGCCTCTGAAATTTTCACTTTGATTGAAAAATTAAAATTTCCTATCGGCAAAGCTATCCCCATTGTGGCCTATAGCTGGCAGGACCATGAATCCATGGCCGCGAATAACACTTCCAGTTTTAATTATCGCGTAATTGAAGGTACAACAAAATTATCACTCCACTCTTTCGGCCGCGCTCTGGACATCAATCCGGTGCAAAATCCCGTAATCTATCCCCATGGCCTCATCGCTCCCGAAGGTACAGTTTATAACCCGCAAAAGAAGGGAGCTTTTACTGCGGCAAATACTATCGTTCAGGAATTTTTAAAACGCGGCTGGCACTGGGGCGGTAATTTCGAACAACCGAAAGATTATCATCATTTTGAAAAACCCTGATCCCAATTCCAAATCAAAGCGCTATCGGCGTTGGCTTCTTCATCGGCTCCTCGATGTATAAAAACATGCACCTGCGTCGCCTCTTCCTCGCCGCCTTGATATCATCTTAGATTTGAAATCGCTATAATAACAATTTTCTCGATTATAGAGGACGCGCGACAATAATGCTGGAAAATTTCTTATTCTGTTTTAGATAAGTGACAAGAGTTTTTTTCGATATGACTACGCCGCCTTCCTTGCTGGAAGCGTGTAAAAGATGTAATTTTTTCCCTTTCCATAAAGCAAAGCCGACATGGGCGATATCCAATCCTTTCTGCTCAGTTACAAAAGCAACAATATCGCCTGTCTTAATTTTTTCTTTTTGCTGTTTTACTTTATTCTTTATAATTACACAAAAAGTTTTGCAGGAGAGGTTTTTTTCGGCAAGTTGCATTTTCTGAAATTCATTTTCATTTTTCAGGGCCGAATAAGACGTGTGGTTAGTCGTCATGTAATTTATTTTTTTGCGTCTCGGTTTACCGCCTAAGCGCCTCGAGATATTCTTGATTATCTTTTTGCTTTCATTTTCCCGCAGCCAATCGGTGAAGTAATGAAGACGAGAGGAATAACCGGCAATAATGCCATGGCGGTAACGGATAAATTGTAACATCCGCCGGAATTCGCTAAGCTCAATCTCTTTCAGCGCGGCGCATTTGGCCAGTGACAGGACGGTTTCCAAAAAAGTAAAACAGTCAAATTGGGTGAAGTTGACAATTAACTTCTCTTTGCCGCCGGCCTCCAGAGTTCCCGTTTTGTAAGGAACATGAAGAAAACATCTGCCGATTTCTATGACCAAATCGCCAAAGGACAAATCTTTCCCTTCCAACTGCCGTTTAAGGCTATTAAAATTAAATTGCTTCATCAAACCGCCAATATGAATATTCTTAAGTGTATTTGTAAATTATTCTTCGCTACAAAGCAAATCGAAAAAACATACCGCCAATATTGACAATATTTAAAAAATGTCATAGTGAGCCTATGCATTTTAATCAAGGAGAATAAGTATGCCCTTTATCCAAGCGGGAAACATCAAACTGAATTATGTCGAACATGGTAACGGAAATAATATTGTCGTTTTTATTCACGGATATTTGGGCTGTGTCCAGTGGATGGATTTAATTTGGCCGCGCCTGCCCAAAGATATTCACGTATTTACTATAGATTGGCGCGGTTGCGGAGAATCCGAAAAGCCAGCTCCCTTGAAGGATTTCGCAAATTACTCCCTACGGCAGCACGCGGAAGATATGATTACCGCCATTAAGGCATTGGGTATCAAAAAATGTAGCCTGGCTAATCATTCCACCGGCGGCATTATCAGTGTTTATATGCTGCTTGATGAGCCGGATATGTTTGATAAGGTATTAGCCCTTGATCCGGTAAGCCCCACGGGGTTATTGGTTCCGGAAAATCATCGCCTTGCTTTCCAAGCCATCAAAGAAAACAGAAATTATGCCTTCAAATTTCTCGCTTTTGCTGCTCCGACACTTTTCATCAAAGAATCTCTTAGGCCGGGCGCGAAACCTCAATTTAAACCTAAAACATCCGCTGAGCAAAAAGACCTTTTTAATTTGATTGTGGACAAGGCAAGGTTTTTGAGCGACGGCGCTGGAGTTGGTACTCTGTATCACCTGCGTAACGAACGTGCCGCCGGCACATTAGCCAAGGAAACTCACTGCATAAAACAACCGATTCTGGTTTTATGGGGCGAAGAAGATATGGTTATCCCGCGTCAGGATATAGACGAAACGGTCAAGCTTTCGCCCAACTGCAAGCTGAAGACAATTAAGGATGTAGGCCACTCTTTAACTCTGGAAAACCCCGATTTATACGCTCGGATATTTACTGATTTTTTCCGGAATAAATGAAAGCGGCCCGCCTTGCCGGCAGGCCGGGATCGAATTATGTATTTTATCCCGATAGCCACGGCTACGGGATAAATTCCACTTGCGCTTCAAACTTCGCTGTGCTTGTTTTCAGCGAGTGTCATTTAAGGGCATTTACTTTTTTAGTCAGGCGGGAAATTTTGCGGGAAGCATTTTTCTTATGAATTACTCCTTTAACCGCCGCTTTATTCAACACGGGAATAACGGCTTTCAGCGCGCTTGCGGAATCTTTTTTCTTTTTGCCTTCTACAGCGGTAATTACTGCTTTAACCTTGGTCTTAAGCGCGGACTTGACGCCAATATTGCGCTCGCGGTGTTTTTTGCTCTGACGATCGCGTTTTTCTGCTGATTTATGTGTTGCCAAAAGTATCCTCCTAAATTTCCTTTTTTAATTAGATGGTACTAAATCTCATCCCGATAGCCATGGCTACTGGATTAATTCCACTTACGCTTTAAACTTCACTAAGTTCGTTTTCAGCGAGTATCCTTAATTCAACTAACAAATATTACCGCACTGCGTTGGTAATATTTGAGTTTCATTAATTTGGTGAGGTTGTTTAGCCCAATTGCTCCTACCTGTCAAGCGCAAACTGTCAGCCGCTTACCTTAAAGTTCTTGTTCACCTTTCTATTTTTAAGCTCAGCCAATTTACCTTTGTTCCAACCGGAAATTTTGCTGAAATATTTGGTTAACCGCGCAATGCCTTCCACCTCATTTGAGCCGCAGTAAACACAAGTTTCATTCAAGCCGGAAGCTGTTTTGCCACAGGAAAGGCAAGAAGTAAATTCCGGGGAAAAATCAATCTGGCGGTTGGCGGAATTGTAAAACACTTCTCGAATGAACTTACTTAATTCTTTCTTGCCCGGATTTGAGCCACCCAACTGCAAATGTGTGATATGCTCCCCTTCCAGATATTTATGAAAAAGACCCTCCTGAATCACTCTTTGGAGAGGCGGCACATCTGCGGAAACATTCAAATGCGTCGAGTTTGTATAATAAATCGCTCCTCCGGCAATATCGCCTTTCACATAGCGTCCTGCCGCTGGAGAGAAGTATTTTAAATCGAGCCTCGCGAACCGGTAGGCGGTGGTTTCCGCCGGTGACTGCTCCAATACAAATTTTATTCCCAACTTTTCACTCACAAGCTCGGCCTCACGCTGAAGGTAGTCCACCACTTTCAAGCCAAATTCCAGAGCTTCTGGTGATTCGTGCAGTTGGCTCCCCATAAAGATTTGCACAAGTTCATTTATTCCGACAAGGCCGATAATATAATAAGCCCGGTTCATTCTTAAAAAAGGGAACCCGTCATGATTCATGGCGAGCACGGCCAAAGGACCCTTATCGGCGTAAGAAAGAAGTTTTTCCAGAAAATCTTTTTTCTGAATGTGCGCCTTCACCGCTGTTGCCGTAAATTCAGTAAGCAGGGCAAATAATCTTTTTTCATCGCCAGCGGCTTTATAAGCGAGCCGCGGTAAATTCAAAGTCACGCTTTGAATGGCGGCACAGCGCATCAGCCAGGGTTTTTTCAATTCTTGTTTGTAATCGCCATCGCCTTTATATACGGCCTTACAGCAAGCAAAAGATAACGCATTTTTGTCTCTGTCGAAAATAAAACAGGTATTGCCCTTGAGGCCGGCCACCTCACAGGCCTGTTCAAGATATTGCTCAGCACCTTTAGTCTTCCAAAAAGCTTCAGTTATATGCAGGAGCGGCCGGGGCAGGATAAACGGCTTTCCGGTGGCATCACCTTTTTTAAATACTTCCAATATGGCCAAAGCCAGGCGCTGAGCATCTCCGGCGTATTCGCCATAAGTTTTACCGGTAGGTTTTCCTTCCGGCCCGATGGCGGGAAGGTCTGTCCAATGCGGCGGTATTTCGTAATAGATGTGCATATCGGTATATAAAGCCTGCCCGCCGCGCGCGGCGGAAAGCTGTGAGAATTCATAAATCAGCATTTGCGCGAACTGACGCACTTCTTTGTCCGTCATAGCGCCCAGATATGGCGCAAAGGAAATATTGATCGCATCCCATCCGATTGTACCGGTAAAATGTCCCTGAAGAATGGCGCTGAAACGTACCATGTGCAGTAAAAGCACCTCGGCATATTTTGCAGGCTTGGCAGAGTTCACTGCCTGAGGCAAATTCAAGCCGTTAATTTTGATATATTCCAAAGATTGACAACAGCTGTAAGGACGGTCAACATAACCCAGACCGTGAATATGAATGTCACCCGTGGCATGCGCGTCCCCGATATCGGCGGAAAAAACATCATAAAGGGAAAATTCTCTTTTAATTCCTTCGGCAAAAATCAGGTTCGTGCCTTCGGGGGAATGAGGAGTGTTGGCACTTTCTTTATTTTGGTGTAAGATCAGCTGCCGGACATCATAAAGAGGAAACCCCAAGCGGCCGTGCAGTCTCCGTTCTTTTTCCAGTCCCCTTTCGATGAGTCGCGCATTAACGAGTTCGCGGATAAGAGCCGTCGTGAGCACGCCGATTCCCGAAGAAATAATCTGTCTTTCCACTTCTTTGGATATTTCTCCCGCCAACTGATAATCTATATCCGCTTCGCGCACCAGGGCATCAACAATGCGCTGGCGGTTCCAGGGGGCTATTTCCTCCCCGGAAGTGCGGACAAAAAGGGTTATATCGGTGGTTTCGGAATTTTCCAGCATATCAAATATTAGTCGGTATTGATGATGATTCGACGGCATTCAAAACATTTTCCGCGGCTTGGGATAGTTCTTCATCATAATCGTGGCTCAGTGAAAACACCCGGAAGTGCATGACCCGCGCCGGTATAAAACGATATATTTCCAAAAGCGGTTCCGGCGATGTCATTTCCGTAACCGGATTAAAAATATTGATTCTTTTGCCGGGTTCGGCCATAGGATTGAGCGGACGAGGGTCCTGCGTGGCTAAATCCACTTTAAAAGAAATTTCTTTCAATTTTTTGGGGAGACATTCTCTTATTTTTGCTTCATAATTTTCGGCGCGAACAAATCCAGTGCCTCGATGAATTTGAGCAATGGAAATTTCCGTAGAAAAGGACATCTTCCACTTAACTTCTCTCGCGTGCAGTTTTCTCCATTCATTGGCCAGTTTTCTTTTCCTTTGATCGTTATGCGCAAGCCAGCTTTGCACTTCGTTAAATAAAAACCATTCATCACAATGCAGATACGCGTCTAATTTTTTCACCGGATTATACGGAAAAATTATCTCCATTGTATCATGAAAGATCTCCTGCAAATGCAAATCCAGGGCGCGCGTAGTGCGATGAAAGTAAACGTTAGTGTATAAATTCAGACGGGCATTGAGAAAGCGCCCTAAAGCCGAGATGCCCGATTGATGCAGGGTAAGGCCGTCTTTGGTAAAAAAAGTGTAGTAGCGCAGGCGGGGAATATCCACCATATCCAGCGAAAAGCCGGTCATGTAGGCGTCGCGCTGAACATAATCGAGGTTATCCACCGTATAAATGCCGGAAAACAACTGGCGCAAAAACTGCAACCAGCGCGGCTGTCGGGTATTTTCCCTGGCTTCGGGCATCTTGATTAAATAGGCCACATGAATGGGATTTAAAGCCTCGCCACGCGCAAATGCTCCGGAAGGGCTTCGTTTGATCCGGGAAATATCCACTCCGAGTTTTTCGACGATAATACTTTGTCCGATTATTTCATGCGTTAAGCCCCAGTGACTCAAAAAATTATCGTCAAAAAAATGACCGTAGGGACCGTGCCCTACGTCATGTAAAAGACCGGCGAGGCGCAGTAGTTCTTCCACGTAATTGCAGGAGGGTACATCTTTACAAACATCGGACAAACTCGAATAAATGCTTTTGGCGAATTCTCCGGCAACGTGCATTGTGCCGAGAGAATGCTGAAAGCGGGAATGTTCCGCCGCCGGATAAACCCAGCGCGCACTTTGCAGCTGGTAAATCCTTCTTAATCTCTGCATCCAGGGGGAATCAATCAGGTCTTTTTCCGTAGTTTCGGAAGGAGCATTGTCTTCCGGCACTGTAAAAAGCGCGTATTGATGTATGGGGTCGGCAATAAGCGCCATTCCTTGATAAATATTGTGCCCGGCGGAATTGGTCTTTTTCATGGCGGATTGTGTACAATATTCCGTCCAAAAGATCAATTTTAATCATTGCTTTGTCCTTAACTATTGATTGGTTCATACAAAACTAGATTTCAGCATGGACAGAACCGCGCTGAACTTAGGAACATATCTATAATGTAGCTAGTGTAGCGTCGGAAAAGGTAATGAAAACTTTGTTGCCGACAAAAAGCAGTATATCTTTAATGGTTCATCCGTTTGATGCGTTCTTCCTGTTATCCACACAATGCTATCTAGAAAAAATATCCAACATTTCAAACAGTAATCCTTATTGATTGTAATCAGTATTTGACAAAACTTCTTGTAAATGGCAGTTACTTTTAACAGGAGTTGATAATCAATGCTTTTCAGTTTACAGACGCTCATTTTAGTCGGTGTGATAGCACTGATCGTCGTTGGTCCCAAAAAACTGCCGGACTTGGCCAAGACTTTGGGCAAAGGCTTAAGTGAATTCAAAAAAGCAACCGAGGGAATAACCGATGAACTCAAAGAAGCCCTGCAAGAAGATAAAAAACAAGATGATGACGGCCTGAAAGACTCGCTTTTGTTGAAGAATACTGCTGAAGAAGAAACCAAACCTAGTTCAACCAATAATGAAGCGAACAAATAACAAGAGTTAGCAAATACATATACCAATAATTGGATGAAGCATCCTTCCTGTAACAAAGCATCTTATGATTTTCGTAAACATACATCCTTTCAATCCGTTATCAATGAGGCTGTGTATTTTTCTCTTTTAAAAAAAGTAAATAGTGCTATTATGATACTCATCTCATCTGAAAAAGCGTAGTTTGTATAATAATACGTTAGGTGACAAAATGACTGTAAAACGACAAAGGTAAAATCAATAATCATTGCGAGCTCAATACAGGAGGACATATCATGGTTGGTAAGTTTTCAAGACTCTTAAGCAGGATTTTATTTGTTGTTTGCATTATGTTAGTAATAACGTTCATGTCCAGCTGCAGTTATGAACCTACAAAAAATGAAGCGGAAAAAGTAATCACTCAGTCTGAGGAATTTAATAAAACATTTAATGAACAAATTTATTTTTTCTTAAAGGCAGGTCCTCATCACAAAAATTGCGCACCTCCGAGCAAATATGTCGATCATGAATGGTTCTCTTTTGAAAATAAACTTCCGGTATTTGATAAATTATCGCAGTCCGGTTATATAAATATAGACAAAACATTTATAAAAACTTCTGGTGATGAGTGTTGGTATGATAAAGGAGAAATGGTAACTGTAACACTAACCGAAAAAGGGAAAAATATTTTTACTCAAGATAAGGATGACTTCTGGAAGGCAGAAATATGCAAAAAAAAATATATTGGAGTTACCGATATTATTAAATATACTGATGACCCATCTTTTCAAGTAACATATACTTGGAAGTATAACTACAATGAACTTGCTAATATAGTAAAACCGATATCATTTGAACTTCAGAAACTTTCCGATTTAAACGAATTAAGTAAAGGTTATGTTTACTTAGTAAAGGTGAATGGTGGCTGGGGGATTATGATGGGTCAACCTGCTAGAAGAAATTATTAGAAAGATCGTGCAAGAATTATTCTATTTTATTGTAAAAATAAATAAAACTTCAAACACAGTGAATCATAGATTCAGTAGTTATATCCGATAGATTAAGTAAGTAGATAGTACCAGCCACATAATTTATGATAAATACCGTTTAAATATTGGGGACGGTTTTTATAGTACACTTATGGAACAATCAACATTTTATCAAAACTGGCAAATCTACCACTAGTATCAATAAGGAGGATTGTCTATGTGGTTTATTTTAATTATAATTGGAACAGCTGTTTGGGTTTATTACGATGCTAAAAAACTTGGAGCTGAAAAGGGAAGAATTACTGGATTTTTTAACCTTGGTGCTGGAGCATGGTTTTGGGTAACATTACTATTATGGATTATTGGTTTCCCTGCATGGCTAATTACACGAGGTAGATATAAAGTGCTTAATGATAATAAAAAATTTTCAGAGACAGAACTAGATAAGAAAAAACCATGGGAATAAATAAATTAACACAGAAATTAGTAAATTCTTTTAAAAGAAAAGAAGCGCTATTAATAAGAAACTAAAAGTTTTATTATTAATCTTTATTCTCTTTTTGTCTACATCACCGAAAAGCGAAAGAGTTAGGGGAAAAACTAATAAAAACAACAAAGGGGATTAGAATGAACAAACAACGAATTGGAATTTTAATTGCAGCAGGACTTGGAATGATTGCCACTTTTATGCCTTGGATAAAAATGGGATCAATTTTGGGAACATTTGAGGGTACCACAATTGATGGTACTAAGGGGGGAGACGGTTGGATTACATTTGGTTTATTTGCAATAACACTTTTAATTAGCTTAATTAAAGACAAAACAAAATCGCTAAAAGGCGGATTGCTTTATGTTGCAATTATCCCAAGCATTATAGCTGCTGCAATTGGGATATGGGAAATTATTGATCTTAATTCTTCAATGTCCCAAGAGATTACCCGTATGACCATGGCTATGTCAGGTTCATCCGCTTCAATCGGATTTGGATTATACTTACTAGTGTTAGCAGGAATATCAATTCCAATAATTGCTTTTGTGCTAAAAAATAAACAAGAATAAAACCTACAGATCCGTTAGGCATTATGATATGATGTAAGTTGAAGTATATGACCTTAAATAGTCTGCACGTGCATAAGATCTACCGGCGGACAGAGACCGCGAGCGAAGAACAAACGTATAGAGGAGGATGACATGATTGACAAACTTGAAACCGAGATTGCCAGTATACTCGAAGGTGTAATGGTTGCTGACAAACAGGCCGGCGTCATTTCTGATCGCGAATGGACACGTCGCATAAAGGAAGGCTTGTGCAACCTTGGAAAGCAGAAGGGCTATGGCGTAAGTGCCGCAGGATGCGCGGGAGCAGATACCGGAGAGTGGCTTTTTGATTTGGTTTGGGCGACAGTGCAAGATGACCAGTTTTTGCAAATGCCACTGGTCATGGAATGCGAATGGAACCCCAATTTTGATGAAATTGATTGGGATTTTGAGAAGCTCTTGATTGCAAAAGCAGATCACAAGTTAATGATCTTTCAGCAGGCTATAGAAAGTGATGTTCGTGATGTCATGAAAAAATTGAAGGCAATGGTGAGTTCATTTAAAACGAGCTTTCAAGGCGAACGTTATCTTCTTGCTGGCTATGCATTTGATGAGCACAAGTTTTTCTACGAAGTTATCTAACGAGTCAATGAACCGGACGGCGGATATAGCGCGACTGTTGCCGGTAATGGCCACGTTGATCAAACATTTCAAACGCAAATCATTAAAAAATTTATCCACCATGCTTGCTTGTTTGTAGGTGTAATCGATTCGAGGAAACCGACGACCCGGCATGCGCCGGGCTGCGCTGCCAACAAAGATAGTGCTTTGATTTGGAATTAATACCATTACGCTTTCAAAGGATCACGGGTAATACCCTCCGCTTCGCGGGATTGTTCAACTTACCAACTCCACCGCGCTCCGTTTTGGGAATTGGAGTTTCAACAATAACGAGGCGGCAGTGAAACTCGAATTTCAGGAACACAGTGAACTGGGATTCATTAGTTGAACTGTCCCGCATCAGCGGCGGCAAAGAGGAAGCTCCCCGGCATGCGCCGGGCAGGCTCTGCCAACAAAGTTAGCCAAAGACCGGGGGCGCGTCCCGCAGGGAAGCGCATAACAAATCAAAAACTTACCTCACCAGTAATTACCGCCTGTAAGATGGTAACTTACAAGCGAATTGGTATCATTTAGGCGGCATGCGCAAAGCGCCGTCCAACCTGATACAGCAGCCGTTAAGCATTGTGTTTTCAATGATGTGAATAGTCAGCTTGGCATATTCAATGGGTTTCCCCAGCCGCCGTGGAAAGGGAACCGTCTTCGCTAAATCTTCTTTAACCGCCGTTGGTAAGCCAGCCATCATCGGCGTATCGAAAAGCCCCGGGGCAATGGCGGCCACCCTTATTCCGTAATCGGCGCATTCGCGGGCGATAGGCAGGGTCATTCCCACTATGCCGGCTTTAGAGCCGCTGTATGCGGCCTGTCCTATCTGTCCGTCAAACGCGGCAACTGAAGCTGTATTAACGATAACACCTTTTTCGCCTTCTTCATTGGGCGTGTTGTTGATCATTTGTTCAACTACCAACCTGAGCACATTGAGCGTTCCTACAAGATTTATTTGCACTACTTTATTGAAAGCATCCAAAGGCAGGGGGCCTTTCTTGCTTATAATCTTGCCCGGATTGGCTACACCCGCACAATTGACGGCAACATTTATTTTGCCGAATGCTTCCACAGTCTTCTTGATTGCCTGCTGAATTTCGGCCTCATTGGTCACGTCGGCTTTTATAAATATCGCGTTAGCTCTTAACCCGGCCGCAAGCTTTTCGCCCCTGACCGAATCGACATCAACTATGGCTACCTTGGCGCCACTTTTAACCAATTCGATGACAGTGGCTTCTCCCAATCCCGACACTCCGCCTGTTATTAGCGCAACCACTTCCTTGATATTCATCATCTCCTCCTTTTTTTCATCGAAATATATCAACCACCAATTATTTGTCTGGTTGACTATGCGGCGGGTAAAATGTCCTTTGAACTATGAATGGCATTTATACCCGTTTTTTTAAAACATTGTTAAAAGGCCTAATCATTTCCACTTTCATTCGTTTGATAAACTCGTGGCGGATAAACGGAATTTTTGTAAGCAGAACTATGCTGCTGTTAATCAGCCGCCATTTGTAGTTCTTTTGGGGGAAATTATAAAAGCCATGTTTTTTGTAATATTTGTGATCAGCCTGAAAAACTATGCGCAGTCTGCTCCAAACGGCATCCCGAAATAACTTTTTACCCGCAACCTGATAAAACGTTCTCGGTTTTATGTAGGCCAGTTTACTGTACATAACCGCGTTGGAAGCTACGATTTGCAGAGCGGCATTAATTTCTGCCGAGCTACCCATATCGTCGCTGACAAATCCGACAAGATTGGAGTCCTGCATTCCTACATGAGCTTCCAAAATTTCACGCAAATTATAAATTTGAGTGAACGGCCCGGAAATAACATAACCGATTTGTTTATCCCGTAGAACCGGTATATGGCCATTGAAAAAGCTGCGGTCAAAAAAGCATTTCCATAACGACGAAAGATATCGGTCATGAATGGAGCCGGCAAAGAATAAAACATCGGCCGTTTTTATTTTCTGGTTGAAAAAATCAATGAATCCGTCTTTACCTTCGTAAACGCAGACATTGTCCATACCGCATTGCATACAGCCCAGGCAGCCGCCTTTAATATCAATATCTTTAAGTTGCACTAATTCGGCGGCGGGGAAAAAAGTTTTTTGTAAATTTTCCACCATCTTACGGAGATTAGGACTTTTGCTCATATCATCAACGGCAATTAATACTTTTTTGCCGTTGGTCTCCACAGACATAAGCTTGGCCGGTTTATAAACAGTTCCCTGCGCGATCAGCGGTTTATAATTTTTTATCGCAGGGATGCCCTCTTTGATCGCTTTGATGAATAACTCACCAAAAGTTTTCAGCCTTTGCCTTTCTCGGGATTTATGCAGATCACTCATTTCCGCCGAATAGGGTCCAAAATATTTCATTTTCAAATCGTCGCAGATAGCATTGATATAATTGTGGGCGGCATGATCAAAAAAGTTGATGGATGTAGAAAGGCTCGCAGCCGGTTTCCCACGGAAAGCCGCAGTTTCATTTCTTTCAAAAATCAATTCGATAAATCTTTTATACTGCGAACAAACAAGGAAAAAATAAAGGGGGAACGCCCAAAGGACGGCGTCGGCAGCGGATATTTCCCCGATAATTTCCTGAAAAGTTTTGTTATCTTTTTCCAGTTTTTTAATTTTCAGGGCTATATCAAAAATCTTGAATTCAACAGCGGGAAATTTTTGTTCGAGAAAATGGACATATTGCATAGTAACGCTGATTTGTCCCTTTGGCGAACCGTTTAATATCGCGATCTTCATAATAAAACCCTTTATTGTGCAGAATTCAAATTAGGGAAATCACTATCACAAGAAAAATATCATAACAAGAAGATATCCAGAGGACTAATACCATTTCTAAATCAAAGATGATATCGAGGCGGCTAGGAGGAGGCGACGAGGCGTATTGTTGTACATACGTTGAGGAAGCAGACGACGACACCAACAAAGATAGCGCCTTGATCGGAAACGCATTCCCTTAAGGAAAGCGCATAAAAAATAGGCCATCACATTACCGAGAATTTTAGCTAACATGGCAAAAATTCCTTTAGAATTGGTATCAGGATAAAAATGCATAAGCAACTAGATGACCATCGTGGCTTAAGCTGATGTCAATATCTGATTTTTTTCCACCAATATAAACATGCGGCGGCTGAAGCTCACTTTTATCTTGTACTCTGTTGATTTTGATGTCACTTAAATTTAAACGGAAAAAATCGGCTATACTTCGGGCAAGGCATTTTCGCGCAAATAAAGATGGATCTATTCTCTTCTTATTTTCCTTCTCCAGAAGAACTTCGACTTTACAGACTAACCTGTCCAAATCAGCCGGGTGATCTGCTCCCACGCAATGAACGTAGCGGAAATGAGAAAAGAGACGAACATAAACCGCTTCCGCGTCCGGAATCTTAACCTCACCCTCTAAACACGCCGATTCGAATTTCTTGAGAATTACCATCCATCGGCGCGGCAAAAAAGCAGCATCAGCACACTTTTTTTTTATGACCTTATAGGCTGTTTCTTTACAAGCCCAAAGCGACCACAGCGCCTTATCAGGATTTTCCGCGTTTTGTACAAAATCAACTTCAGCAGCGGTGAGGATTTTCTTTAGAAAGCGTGAATCCCTGCTTTTCCCTGTGTTTGCCGGCTCTCTCAAATCCACGATATCGTTCCCTATGTGCGGCAAAATACTTCTCCTCCATTTGTGCAAGACGGTTAATTATTTGCGTGGCATATTCTCGTTGCACTCGCAGTCCGCTTCCCTCGATTCGTTCCGGCGAAAACACTTCCATTTGCACTGAAAATTTTTCGCCCCAAGCAGGAATAGCACTATAATTATTCTGCTTATTTCCACGCAGATAAATACACATCACCTTGCAGTCTTCCACGTCTTTGACGAAACGTCCCACGCCATAAGAAAAACTTTCTTTATTAATTCTCCCGGTCCGGGAACGCCCGCCTTCAGGAAAAATCATAACACTATGACCGCTACGCAGAAGGTAAACACATTTATCCAAAGTCTTCTTTATCTTTTCCCGGGATCCGCCGCGATCAATGGGAATGCATTTGGCCAGATAGCATAATATCGCAAGAAAAATATTGCTTTGGAATTTACTTCTTTCGGGTAAATTCCAGGGCAGCTTCTTGTAACCGGTTATATGCTGGCCTAAGCTGAAAGTGGCATAACCTAAAATAAAAGAGTCAATCATCGTCAAATGATTAGCGCAAACAATCCAGGATTCCTTGTGCCGGGCAAATTCACTCGCGTACTGGCGACGAATTTCTTTCAAATTCTGTATTCGATAAAATAAAATTTTAACAATAGAAAAATAAAAAGGCGCGATGAATATTATCGCAAGTCGCCCTAAAAAATTCTGTAAATGAAGAAAACCTTTGGACTTTTTATTCATTTTTTTACCCGAGTTTTTGTTTAATTATTTTCACCGCATCGCCAATGGTGCGAATCTTGTCCGCTTCATCGTCATCAACGCTGATACCGTAAACATCTTCGCATTTAATGATCACATCTACCAGGCGGGCGGAATTTACTTTCAAATCATTTAAAATGTGCGTATCCATCGTCGCCTTTTCTAAAAGCGCTTGGTCCTTAGTATAGGCTTTCAAAATATTTTTCATTTCTTCAAAAATTTTTTTCTCATCCATAAAACTATTCTCCTTATTGAAAAATTAATTTTTATCCCACTTTTTAAATATAATACAGCTATTGACATCGCCAAAACCAAACCCGGCTTTGGCAACAATTCGCAGTCGCGGAAACTCTAAACATTTTTGCGGAATCTTCGAAGCATATTCGACAATTTCCGGGTGCACATCCTCACAATTAATAGAAGGATGCAGAAAGCCTTTGTATATTTGCAAAACAGAAGCCACGCATTCTATAGCGCCTGCGGCGCCCAAACAATGGCCAATCAATGATTTTGTGGCATTAATATACGGAAAACTATCGGGAGTTCGCTCTAACGCCGCCGCCCAGCTTTTAACTTCATAAGGATCGGCATAAGTCGCCGTCAAATGGCCGTTTATGGCATCAACTTCGGCCGGATCAATTCCTGCATCGGCCACCGCACCGCGAATACATCTCTTCACCCCTTCAGGATTAGGTGCAGTCATGGAACCCCCCATCCGCTGACCGCCGCAGTTAACATAGCCGCCGATTATTTCCGCGTAAATTCTGGCTCCTCTGGCCATAGCCGCTTCCAATTCTTCCAAAACCAGCATCGCACCGCCGGAACCGGGAACGAATCCGCAAGCAGTAGCACTCATCGGGCGGGAGCCAGCTTTCGGATTATCATTAAATTTACGACAAAGTACGCGCATGGCATCAAAGCCTCCCCAGATGAAAGGCGTGGCACCTTCGGAACCACCGGCTATCATGCGTTTGGCTAATCCCATCCTTATTCTCCAGAGAGCATCAATTACAGCCTCATTACCGGTGCTGCACGCTGAAGAATTCGAGGTCACTTGATTACCGGCACCGATCAAACCGGAAATGCGGGCGCTGGTACCGCTACCCATCACCTGTTCGACAATACGGCTACCCAATCGTCGAACCCTTCCCTCGTTAATCATAGGAACGACACTATTGGCAATCGTATCCATGCCACCGATTCCTGAGCCGGCAATAACTCCTGTGTCCCAATCTATCGTATCGTCATCGCTATCCGGAAGATTAAAGCCCGCATCTTTCCAGGCATCCACCGCCGAGACCGAAGCGAAGCCAATATTATCATTGAAGGATAAAAGCTTTTCACGATCAAAATAATTTTTACGAATGGCGTCAAAATTTTCCGGCACGCCCGCGATCTGACAGCCAAAATTCAATTCTTTCAATCGAGGAATAAAGCGAATACCGGAACGGCCTTCTTTGAGCGCCTGTTCAAAGTTATCCAATCCATGCGCGTTAGGAGCGGCGACACCCATTCCCGTGATGACAACACGTTTCCTCATTTATTCGCTACTACTCCAGTCAGCGTTCCGAGGCAAATTATTTCGCCGTTTTCTCTTTCCATAGTCGTATCCACTTTTAAAACTCCCTTACGAAAATAATTTTTTTTGCCCTTCACGATTACCCTTTCACCCGGTACTACAATTCCATTGAACTCAACGCCATCGGCCGATGAAAACAAGCTAAGCGGTATATCCATTGTCCCAGGCCGCATTTTTTTCTGACACGCAAGGAGGTAAATTCCAAAAGCAGTAGCTCCAATTTGCGCCATCGTTTCAATTAGAATCACGCCCGGCGTAATAGGCCTGCCCGGAAAATGACCGCGATAAAAAAATTCATCTTCACGAAAGCGATAAGCACCGATTATTTTTTCCTCATCAAGACTGATAATTTCATCAATGAAGCGAAAAGGCTCCCGTTGCGGCACAAGCGCTAAAACTTCCTTGATGACGCCGGCGTCAGCCACCATAAAGCCCCCCATTAACATGAATGACTGTTCCCGTAATATAATTGGCCCTTGTTGCTAAGAACGCCACCACATCAGCTATTTCCTCGGCCTTGCCCAACCTGGCCAATGGAATGTTTGACAGGATCCTCTCCTTGGCATGATCGGGAAGTTCCTTTGTCATGGTCGTGTCGATAAAGCCGGGAGCAACGGAATTGACCAGGATATTTCTTCCCCATAACTCCTTCGACAGCGACTTCGTAAAGGCATCCAGTGCCGCCTTCTCCATGGTGTAGGGAATCTGTCCTGAATTACCCGTATGCCCAACAACGCTGGAGATATTGATAATTCGCCCCGTATTCTTCCGGAGCATAAACTGCCGGAGGATTTTCTTGGTCAGATACCAGGCGCCCCGTACAAGTTCACGCTGGCGGTCAAATTCCTCGATTTTCATCGAGTTGATATCATTGTTGATCGAAATGCCTGCGCTGTTGACAAGGACATCCACGCGGCCCGCCACTTCCTTGATCTGGCTTACCATCCTGTCTATCTGATCCGGATCCGTCAGATCAGCTTCTACTAGGAATCCCTCCTTGATCTCGGCAAGAACAGCTTTCGACGGTTCTTCCATAACGGGTATGTAGTTGATGCCCACACGGAAACCTTCGGACGCCAGGGCGCGGGTGCAAGCCGCCCCTATACCCGTTCCTCCACCTGTAACAATTGCCACCGGTTTATCGATCATTGTTTATTCTCCACTTTCAGTATCATGTGAGTCCAGGAAAGTCCTGCTCCGACAATAGCCATAGCGATACGATCGCCTGTTTTAATCTCATCCCAGTGCATACTTAAGACAGCGGGTGCACTGCAACAGCCGGTATTGCCGAACTGATCAACATTATACCAATGGTGCTCAGGATTTATTCCTCTTCTCTCACTAACACCTTTAAGCATCAACAAATTAGCTTGATGCCCTATAAAGATAAAGCGTTTAGCCTCTGCCGCATACGTCTCCTGCAAAATTTTTACGGATTCCGTCGTCTGCCGAATGGCAAAACCCTGCACGGCATTGCCCTCCTGATGAAAATTCCAATTCCAGGTGATTCCTACTTTTTCCCACGCGGAAGGACGGGAATCAAAAATACAATTCATAAAAGCGGCACGCGAAGGAATTTTCGTCGAAACTATCGCGGCGGCACTACCATCCCCGAAAAGAACCGCTACACTACGGTCAGTATAATCGACAGATTTCGTCAGCGTTTCCGAGTCCACCAGCAATATATAAGGAGGAAGACTATCCGGTCTCATTCGGGATAGAAAATTGATTTGCATCCCAAAAGTAGAGCAGGCTGAATTCATATCGAGACAGGGTACTTCAATGCCCAGTTCTGTAGCAATCGCCGAAGCTTCAGCCGGCGAGATGTTATCCGGCGATGAAGAACCGGCAATAACCATTCCGATATCTTCAGGCTTTAGTGAAGCTCTTTTAAGCGCGAGTCTCGCGGCTGCCGCTCCCATTTGTGCATTTTTATAAAGCCTGGCTTCAAAAGCTGCGCGTGGATCACTGTTTTTAGTTCTTTTAATATAGTCCAAAGGTAATACCGTCCGACGATTTTGGATACCCACACGCTCCAAAATCCATTCGTTATTTGTGCCGATATCCAAATCTTCTAAAAATTTGTTCGTAATTATATTTTCCGGATTGAAATGTCCCATGGAGTGAAGATAAAGCATTTCTAAACAATCTCCCGTCCGATAATCATATTTTGCACCTCGCGCACACCTTCATAAATATCAATGATATGAGCGTCGCGCGCGAGTTTGGAAATTTCGTACTCGTTTGTAAAACCATAACCGCCATGTAAATGAAGCCCTTCTGTTGTACAAAAGATAGCGGCTTCTGCGGCTGCGTTTTTGGCTAAAGAAGCATAAATACCGGCGTCATCGGCTTTTTCCTTAATTTTACAGACCGCTTTTAAAAGAGCGAGTTCGGCCAGTTCCACCTTCTTCCACATAGTTGTTATCATGTCTCTGGCCACGGGAAGATCGCAAATTCTCTGACCAAATTGTTTGCGCTCCCGCGTGTATTCCAGAGTAACTGCCAGAGCCCTTTTGGCCAATCCTAAGCCGATTGCGGCCACCATTGGCCGGGCATAATCCAAAACATCGACAATATATTTAAAGCCGAAACGCCTATCTCCAATAATCTGTTTCGGCTGGATAATTACATCTTCAAAAGTGACGCTAGCCGTGTTGGAAAGGCGTTGCCCTAATTTATCTTCCGGCTTGCCGATAATTATCTTTCCGCCTGTCGGCAGATTAATTTCCCTGGTTGCCTGCCCGATATCGGGAATTTCTCTTGCCGTTACCGGCTCTACAGGAATAACAACACAAGCCATAAAATTGCTCGTCGATTTTCCTACTTTGCAAATAACAGTATATTGAGAAGCATAAGAAGCGTTGGTTATAAAACACTTGGACCCGTTTAAAACATAAGAGCCGTCATCCTTCTTGACAATAAAGCTGGTCATCATCGAATTATCCGAACCCGCGTTAGGTTCCGTTAAACAAAAAGAAGCCAAAAGAGGCTTTTCTACAAAAGGTTTGAGAAATAATTCTTTTTGCTCATCAGTGCCATGCTGGCCGATTACAACGTTAGCCAAATCATTACACATCGCGGAAGTGGAGATACCTGTGTCGCCGTAAGAAAGCTCTTCGATAATCAAAGCCGAAGAAATAACGTCAACTTCATAGCCCTTGATAGCTTCCGGGATGCATAAATTAATAATCCCCATTTCCCATGCTTTGTTAATAATCACCCAAGGGAATTTATGAGCTTTTTCCATCTCCAAAATGTAAGGCGTTATTCCATTTTTTACCAATTTCCTCACAGTGTCTAAATACGCGAGTTGATTCTCATTAAGACTAAAATCCATAAACCAAACCTTTCATTTCGCTTTTTTAGATATAAATTTACAAGACAATCCCCTGGAGGTAGTCTCTTTTCAAAAAAAGAACCTTAATTATTGCCCCTTCATGCAGCAACTTTTTTTCCCGGGAATTTTTCAACTCCCGCACTTGCCGGCGAATTGATTCCATATTTCGTCTGCAGGAATTTTTCCATAGTTGCGGGGTATAAGATATATGCAAGCACGTCTTCATCGTTCCGGGCAAGACCGCCAATGCGTTTTTTTGCCGCTTCCATTTCCGGTTCCAGATAATCAGCGGGCCTTCCGGAAACAGGCTCCTGTCCATGCTTGTAATTCTTCAGTATCTTTTTGGTCAATTCCGGATCAATGGGCACCGGAGTTTTTCCGTATAGTCCCAAAACCAGATCTTTAAGCTGGTTAGATACCCGAACATAACGGCCAAAAAGTACATTTAATACAGCTTGTGCTCCGATGATTTGCGATACTGGAGTAACCAGAGGCGGATAGCCCATGTCTTTGCGCGTTTGAACTACTTCTATGTAAATTTCTCCCAATCGGTCGAGGGCGTTCATTTCTTTTAGTTGCCCGGTTAAATTGGAAATCATTCCGCCCGGAATTTGATGAGCAAGAACTCCGTTATCAATAATGGAGAGCTTATGATTCGCCAGATGGTGATTATATTTCGGAGCAATATTTTCCAGGTGTTCACCCAGCACCAGCAGTTTGTGTAAATCCATTCCGGTCGCGCGCTCGGTTCCCTGAAGGGCGGCAACCAGCGGCTCAATGGCCGGCATCGATGTTCTTAGCGCAAAAGGCGCGAGACAGGTGTCCACAACATCAACCCCGGCTTCTATTGCTTTCAAATATGTCATAGAAGCCATGCCGCTGGTGTAATGGGAATGTAAATGCAATGGCACTTTAATTTCTTTTTTTATAGCAGAAACCAAATCATACGCGTCAAAAGGAGAAAGCAGCCCAGCCATATCTTTAATACAGACCGCGTCCGCGCCCATTTTCTCCAGTTCTTTGGCTTTCGCCACGTAATAATCGAGGTTATAAACCTCTCCACCCAAACGGACATCGGTCAATGAATAACAAACGGCTCCATGAAACTGTTTTCCGTTGGCTTTGATTCTTTCCACGCAAGTTTCCATATTGCGGAAATCGTTTAAAGCATCAAAGCAACGGAAAATATCTATGCCGATTTCACAAGCTTTATCAACAAAAGCGCGGACAACATCATCGGCGTAGTGACGGTAACCAACAAGATTTTGTCCGCGTATGAGCATGGCAAAGGGGGTTTTGGTGATATACTTTTTTAAAATCCTCGGTCGCATCCACGGGTCTTCGCCCAGAAATCTATGCATTGTATCAAAGGTAGCGCCACCCCATACTTCCATCGCGTGAAAGCCACAATTGTCCATTTCTTCGGCGATGGGAAGCATATCTTCCGTTTTCATTCTCGTGGCATATATGGATTGGTGACCATCACGAAAAGTATTATCCTGAATTTTTAGGGGATTCGTGGGAACCTTTTTAAAACTATTCAAAGTCATTTCTCCCTGGCAACGTTAGCGGGCATCTTTATGGTAAGCTGCACGCTTTTTAGGTTATTTCGTTAAAGCTCTTTTCAGCTGCTGCGAGCCCGGTAATTGATTGACAGGTTACGCCTATTGTTTTGAAAAAATCACGCAGCGGCCGTCCCGGGCCGACTTCATAAACTTTCCCAGTCTTGGCGGCTAAACTTTGCATGTTTTCCCGCCAGCGCACAGTATTACTAATTTGATTCACTAGATTTTCTCTTATTTTTTCAACATCGTTCGAATGAAATCCGCCGGTAAAATTTGATGTTACTTGAGAGGCATTGCGCGGTTTTATATTCTTGCCGCTTTCCTTTAATGTAGCGGAAAAAGCATTTTCTATTTTCTTCATGAAGCGACTATGGAACGGAGCGCTTACATTCAAATGAACACAGCGAAAAGGTTTTGGAGAAGCCAGTATCTGCTCCAATCTTTTCTCCACTTCTTTCACCGCGGAAGTTTCGCCGCTTATTACAACCTGATGAGCGGAATTAATGTTGGCCATATCTACCGGCACATCATCCATTAACTTCTTCAGCGTATCAATGTCTATATCTTCGGAAATGACCGCCGCCATAGCCCCTACGCCGATCGGCACAGCTTCCTGCATCAATTTTCCGCGGGTTTGAACTATTCTGAGAGTTTCATCCAAACGCATCACCCCGGCGGCAACAAGCGCAGTAAATTCGCCTAAAGAGTGACCACCGAAAAATTTAGACGTAAAATCGTATCGTTTGGCTAAACCTCTCAGCATGGCTATTTCCGTTGTTACGATGCAAGGCTGAGTATATTCTGTTAGATTTATTCTTTCATCTTCACCAAAACACATGGAAGATACATCCCAACCTAAGGTATCGCCAGCTTCTTCATATGTTTCGCGGCATACAGAAATTTGTTCATAAAATTCTTTCCCCATGCCCGGTCTCTGGGAACCTTGCCCGGGAAAAACAACCGCTATATCTTTAAAATCTTTCATTTATCAATTTTTTCCCTTAAAAAAATATTAAGCAAACTTATCTTAAAATACATTTAATGACAAGAACAAGATACTAGTAGTAAACAGCATAATTTATGCCACAGACCAGGAAAACATTATAATATTAAAGGAATTGGGATTTATTGTGTTTTTGATAAATATCACCGGAGGATAGAAATAAAAAAAGCTATCTGATGTGTGTAATACAGTTCGCACTGCGAACAGGACTTCACCTGCAAGAATTGATGTTAATAATTTATCCATCGGCCAAAAAGAAATAATTGTTCCATTAAATTATTGTTATCAATGATAATTCAAGATGGAAACGCTCTGAGGGCACCCAAATATTGTTGTAGAATTTGGTTAAAAATATTGATAAGTATTGTTGCAGATAATGGATACATTTACTCTTGCGGCAACCAGCTTTATTATCGCTTTTTCACTCATGCTTACCGGTAAAAAGGATAAGCTGCATGGGTCTTTTGCCGCTCTTTGCACCACCGTTTTTATTTTGCAAATCGCCGTTTTCCTCCGCCCTATCTTCGCTTCCGAATTTTGGGTAACTGCTGAATATATGGGAAGCCTGGCTATTGCGCCTTTTGCTCTTCGCTTTTTCCGCCATCTGACCCGCAATAAATCTTTTATTTCGCGGGGAGTGGTTTTTATTTTCACTATCCTCAGTTCAGCGGGTGTTTTCTCTCTTTTTATGGCAGTATCTGAATTGCCGCATTTTAAAGCTATCATATTATCTTACACCTTTAGTGCTCTCGCGCTCTGCTATATTGCCTTGTTACTTCATGTAAACAAATTACCTCCCAGCACCGAAAAAAAACGTTTGGGGTACTTGCTCGTTGCTTGTCCCCTTGCTGTGATAGTAAGCACTATTGATCTATTTAGTTACTTAGGATTCAACTTTCCCCCGATAACCGGTCTTGCTCTATCAGCTTTGCTTTATCTAATTTTATTAATCATTGCTTATCCACAGCTCCATGAACTGCATGACTTTTTCGCCCGGGCGCTGGTAATTTTTATCAGCACGCTTGCCGGCACGATTATATTTTATTTTGTTGCCTTATTTTTCAGCTCCAACATACCTTCTTTTACCAGCGTCCTGATGGCTTCTTTTTTAATTGCTATTTCCCTTTCGCCGATAAAAATGATTTTGAAAAAAAGTTTTAGCTACTTTTATCCCGACAGCAAAGATGTTTTCACTTCTCTTTATGAATTCGACGAAAAGCTGGAAAGGGAAAAAGCCTTGATGCTGGCGGAAATGGCACCGGTTTTCGCTCATGAAATTCGCAATCCGCTGGGTTCGATAAAAGGCGCTGCCCAGTACTTGAAATCGGAAACACCATCCGAAGAGCAGCAAAATCTTCTCGATGTCATTATTGAAGAAGTAAACAGGCTCAATGCCGTAGTCAATCAATTTCTTGATTACGCCCGGCCATACAAACTCGATCTTAAAGCTCAAAACATCAACGTGATTATTCAAAAGGCTATCTCCATCATCGCGGCCAATCGGCTGGCGGAAAACATTGCTATTGTCCGGGAGTTGAATCACAACCTGCCCGAAGTGGAAGTAGACGAACAACAATTTATGCAGATCATCTTAAATATAGCCCTGAACGCGATCGAAGCAATGCCGCAGGGCGGCACTTTAACTTTTCGCACATCCAACATCGAATCCGGAACCGAAGGAGCAATAAGCATAACGATTCGCGATACGGGAAGCGGAATAAGCAAAGAGGAAATAAAAAATATTTTCAAGCCATTTTTCACAACCAAGAAAAGAGGTGTTGGGCTTGGTCTGGCTATTTGCCAAAGAATCATCAAAGAGCACGGCGGAATCATCCGGGTAAAATCAATTCCTGCGCAAGGAACTGTATTCTTCATCAAGCTCAATGCAGCCGGCTAAACTTTAAACACAATCCAACTTGATTTAAATGCTAAAGCATAATAATTGTAAACCATGAATAAAATTTTAATCGTTGACGATGAATTAAATATGCGGCTGGTGTTGTCCGCCATGCTCAAAAAAGAAGGCTATGAAATTGCTTCCGCCTCCGACGGACGGGAAGCTCTGCAAATTTTAAAATCAAGTAAAATAGCCGCGGTCGTATCCGATTTGAAAATGCCGGATATTGACGGCATGGAGCTGCTCAGCCGTATTTCTGAAAAGTATCCGGAAATACCCGTGATTATGATTACCGCTCACGGCACTGTCGCCACTGCCGTCGAAGCTCTGAAGAAAGGCGCTTTGGATTATATTACCAAACCGTTTGATATAGATGAGTTAAAAAACGTTATCTCCAAAGCAATAAAAACACGCACTCTAAAAGAAAACGAATTGTTTTTGCCGCCGGAAGAAATTGAACGCACTGGTATTATCGGCACAAGCAGACGCACACTGGAGATATTTGAGGCTATCAAAAGGGTCGCTCCGACGACAACAACAATTATGATCACCGGGGAAACCGGCACCGGAAAAGAGTTAGTGGCCGACGCCATTCATTATAACTCTCCGCGCAAAAAAAATCCGCTCATCAAAATCAACTGCGCGGCCATTTCTGAAACTCTGATGGAAAGCGAACTATTCGGTTATGAAAAAGGGGCTTACACCGGCGCCGCCATTACCAAGCCGGGGAAATTCGAATTGGCTCATAAAGGGACTTTGTTTCTGGACGAGGTGGGAGAAATTCCGCGCGATATGCAGGTAAAACTCTTACGCGTTATTCAGGAGCAGGAATTTGAACGAGTCGGCGGACTAAAAACAATAAAAGTGGATGTACGCATTATTGCCGCCACCAATCAAAATCTTTTACAGCAGGTACAGGCGGGAAATTTTCGTGAAGATTTATACTACCGTTTCAATGTTTTTCCTATTGATGTCCCACCGCTCAGGGAAAGAAAAGAAGACATCCTGCCTCTGGTTGATTATTTCGTGGATAAATTTAATAAAAAGCTGGGGCTCTCTGTAGCTATTGACAGCGAAGTAAAGGAAATGCTTTTGCGCCATGAATGGCCGGGCAACATCCGCGAACTGGAAAATCTCATCGAAAGAATGATGCTGCTGGCAAAGAATAATCTGATTACGTCCCGGGAAGTTCCCGGCGAATTCAAGGCCGCTCTGGATAAAATCGTAACGGTGCCGGCAGATGACGGCAAAAAACCATTTAAAGAGTATATGCGTGATCACGTGGAAAATGTAGAGAGACAAATGATTATCAAGTGCCTCGAAGAAGCCGGCGGCAACATCACCAACGCGGCTAAACAACTGGGGCTTAGCCGCAAGGGATTGCAATTAAAGATGATCAAATACAACCTGCGCAAAGAATCAAAGTAAAGAATAAGATGTAGTCCTTAGCAATACATCTTTGATAAACTAAGTAAGAGCCTACTTACTTTTTCTTTCCTTCTCGATGAATTTAGTCGTATTGCGAAAACTTAACATACCTGGCAGAGAAAAATAATCCTTATACTTCTTTTTCAGCTCCGCTTGTTTTTCCGGTTTTCCGATAGCATCGCCGATAGAAACAAAGTAGTCTTTCATTACAGCAAGAGCGCTTTGATCCGAAATCTTTCCATGACCCGGAATTAAGGTTCTTATTTTATATTTTTGGGAAAGTGAATCAAGAACGCCTATCCAGGAAGCTACGTTGGCGCCACTCTCTGCATGTAAAGCCGCGTGCATATCGAGAAGTACTAAATCGCCGGCAACGAGAAGTTTACGCTTTTCACAATAGACAACCACATCGTTCCACGTATGCGCCCTCCCCATATTGCGAATGTGCACGGTTTCGCTCCCAATCTTAATCACTTTTTCCTCACCGGGTTTTAAAGCCAGGTCAGGATACCTGCTGGTTTTTTTAGAATCATTGTCCCACTGTTCATTGGTGTACGCCCCGGAAATGATTTTTGCCGCTGGATAAAGCGCGTTCCCACCGGTATGATCGTAATGTGCGTGTGTATTGACAATTGTTATCTCCGCAGCCTTCACTTCATCTCTTAGTTTTTTTGCCGCTCTCATCATCTTTGTATCAACGACAAGAGCTTTGGAGCCATCCTCGGAAGTCAAAACAATCGAGTTTCCTCCGCCGCCGAGATATACCGTCAATTGAGGGTCAAGCTGGACAGTCTCCACTTTTCCGAACTGCTGGTATATTTTCCAGAAATAGAAACCGCCTACAGCAATGATTGCTACAATCAACAAAACAACAATAAGCAGAACCTTTTTCATAATGCCTCCTTAGGAGTCAATAATGTGGTTATACAACTCCCCTACAATATTGTTGATTAATTTTACTCTCTTGCTAACTTAGGTGAATACTAAAGATTACATACCGTTATGTCAAGATAAAACCGCCCGGATAAAAACAGCAAAAGCTTCTCGGGTTAGAGATGGATATTCTTGTAATCGCCTTGAAGTTAATGTATAAATTCCGCAAGGAGATATTATGTTGACCAAAGAAGATATTATTGCGGAAGCCAAACGGCTGGGATTTGCCGATATCGGTTTCACTGACGCGGAGCCTTTTTCCTCTCAAAAAGAATATTTGCTGGCGCATCAGGAAGAGTATGGCTGGACAGAGGCTGCCGGTTTCAGTTTGCTTGCCGGAACGGATCCCAAAAACATCCTCCCTAATGCAAAATCCATAATCGTACTGTTGGAGTCTTATTTCGAAGAAGCGTTTCCGCTCAAAATGGAACGTCATTTCGGCCGCTGTTATCATAATGATGATCGGGTTACTAAAGATGGTCTGGCGCTTAAAGTCAAAGCCTTTCGTCAATTCCTCAAGGCGAACGACATGGACTCCAAGGTGCCGCCCCACATGCCTCACCGTCTTTCAGCCGCGCGAGCCGGATTAGGGACTTTCGGCAATAACTGCGTTTTTTACGCACGGCGTGTTGCCCGCGCCAGTTCGTTTGTGTTTCCCATCGCCATTTTAATTGATGCTGAATATCCTCCCGATGAACCGACTATTGCCATCGGTTGTCCGGAATGGTGCCGTAATGCCTGCGTGGCAGCGTGTCCTACGCACGCGCTCAAAGGAGGTGGGAAGATTGATCCTCACCGCTGCATCTCTTATTTGACATATTATGGCGAAGGACTCACGCCCCTTGAACTCCGCGAACCCATGGGCATGTATGTGTACGGATGTGATCGCTGTCAGAATGTTTGTCCCCGCAATACCCCCTGGATGGCCGAAGAAAAGTCTCCCCATGCTAAAGTAGCGGCCAAGGCCGCAAATTTCGATCTGTCCTGCCTCCTACATATGGACAAGCCATACTTCGAGCAGAAGATATGGCCGCACATGTTCTATATGTCTGCAGATGATCTCTGGCGCTGGAAGATGAATACGGCTCGCGCCATGGGCAATACTCTCAAACCTGTTTACGTTAAAGACCTCATCCGGGCATTCCAAGAAAATTCCGATGAACGCGTAAAGAGTATGATCGTGTGGGCACTAGGCCGTATTGGCGGAAGCCAGGCCAAAACCGCTCTGAAAAAGTTTCTCCAGGATAGTGCGGGCAAGGTAAAAGAAGAAATCACACAGGCTATTGAAGCATCCGAAAGCAGCATGCTCAGCCGCTAAATATTTCATTAATGCCAACAATATATCTTGTTTTAATTATCTTGACACACAAGTGCCGCCTTCATATACTCGGCAAACCAAAAGCAAGTTTTTAGTAAAAATAATTTGAAAGGAGTTTGAATCTATGAAAGCAGGAGAAATCAAAACAATCGCAATCGTGGGCGCAGGAGATATGGGCCACGGCATCGCGGAAGTTTGCGCCCTGGCCGGGTTAAAAGTAAATCTTTATGACATCAAGCAGGAATTTGTAGATAAGGGCAAAGGCAAAATAAAAGAAAGCCTGGAGAAACAGGTCGCCAAACAAAAGATGACGGCAGATAATTCCAATAAGATAATGAATAATATCCATGGCTTCACGGTTTTAAAAGAAGCGGTGAAAGATATTGATTACAGTATTGAAGCCGCTCCGGAAATACTCGAGCTTAAGGTAAAGATATTCAAAGAAATTGACGAAAACGCTCCCAAACAAGCTATACTCGCTTCCAATACATCCAATATGAGTATTACTCAAATGGCAGCCGCTACAAAAAGACCAGATAAAGTAGTGGGAATTCATTTTTTTAATCCGCCGGTCATGATGGCTCTTGTTGAAGTTATCCGCGGTCAGAAAACCTCTGAAGAGACTGTGAACATCAGTTATGATTTTATCCTGAGATTAAAAAACTTCAGAGGCGCTATGGTTCCGGTTCGTGTAGAGAGAGATTCACCGGGATTTATTTTCAACAGAATTAACGCGCCGGTAGGATTATATCTGGCCGAGATATACGAGAAGGGGCTTATAATTCCTGAGGCCGTTGATGCCAAAATCAGATCAATCGGCGCCCCGATGGGCCCATACGAAACAATGGATTTTGCCGGACTTGATGTTTACGCCCATGGTTCGGATTATTTTGCCAAAACATTATCTCCGGAATTCAAACCTAGTAACTGGTTGAAGAAAATGGTCGAAGCCGGCACGCTGGGCAAAAAGACCGGCAAAGGTATTTTCAATTGGCCGGGAGGCGCCAGGCCCACGATAGACATGAGTAAAGCCGATCCCAACTTTGACCTGATGGATATTGTATGTCTTCAGGTTAATGAGGGAACCAAACTTTTACAGGAGGGTGTTACAAGTAGCGCCGCTGAAATCGATAAGGCCATGATCAACGGAGGCGGTTCGCCCTTTGGACCATTTGCTCTTGCCAAAGGAATGGGCTGGGCAAAAGTAGCCGAACGATGCGAGGCTATTTCGAAAAAGCTTGGCATTAAGTGGTTTCTGCCCACCGACACGCTGAAAAAAGGGAATATCCAGATTTAGTCATAACCATTGGAGAATAAGAAAAGGGAGCTCATTTAAAAAAATGAACTCCCTTTTTTAAAACGAACCTCCCTCGCCGCAAGCAGTGGGGTATCTGATCAGAGATATCCCGAATCGCTGCGCTTAATGCGCTGTTACTTCCATGTTCTCAATCACCAGGTCATCTTTTATTTCTATACAGCCCATGATGCTCTGGGCGGCGGGGCAAAATTTCAAATAAGAAGAAAAAGCATCCTGTGCTTCGGCTACTTTTTCCGGATGAATTTTTAAATAATACTTAACACGAATTTGAGTGATTTTGAGCACATTATTGATATTTTCTATATCTCCTTCAACATCAGCCCGGTAACGTTCTTCAGAAGTGGAAATTTTCTTTCCGGCCAGCAACGCGGCCAGTGTTCCCATCATTCAGGCGGCAGTCGCCGCTACAATATGATCAAGCGTTGCGGCATGTTCTTTTTCCGGTTCTACTTTATAAAATTTCTTTATCCCGCCATGGACTCCATAATAAATCGGTTCATTAAAGCCCTCAATAATGGCCTTTCTTGTCGGGCCATTTTCGCGCACAATTTTAATACGCGATGTATGCACTATCTCTCCCATGCGACATCCCCCCTCTTTATTTTACGGATGGTTAATCCTCGTTATAAGCAACTTTATTAAAATTGAACACCTTGAGCAATAAATACGGCAATGCCTCTGCGAATAATCATTACAGCAATTGCCGCCAAAAGCAGGCTGCTGATTTTCGACATCGTCTTCGAACCTGTTTTACCGAGAACGCGATTGATCAGCGGAGCTGAAAGAAAAATACCACCGGCGATCAAAATATTGATAATAATCGCCAGAGATGTAATGACCAAAGTGTGCTCATTGATTAGCAGCATTGAGGTGGTCAACACTGCCGGCCCTGTTATCAGCGGCACACCGATGGGCACGGCGCCCATGCTATCCAGATCAATGGGATATGGACTTTTATCGGTGGAAATAATTTCCCTGATCGAGATAATGAAAAGGAGCGTTCCGCCAGCGATCATGAAATCAGCAACTGTGATACCGAGTAGGTTCAGTATTATCGTACCCAAGGCAATAAAGGCCAAAGCAACAATTAACGCCGTAATCATCGATTGAAAAACAACACGCCTGATTTTTTGCGGCTCAATCCCCTCGGTGAGATTTATAAATAGCGGCAGAACGCCAAAAGCATTTACGGCCACAAAAAGAGGCACAAAGCACAACCAAAATGATTTCATCATATCCAGGACTCCAATAGTTGATCCATTTATCTGCATTATACCAAATTGGCGTCAGAATGTTACCAAATAAAAGAGCTATTGAGGGGAATATTGGCCATAGCTATCCGGCTTTATAATAGATATTCTTGTAATCATCCAGACATTGTTATATAAGTTCCATAATTTGTGGAGACGGCAATGCATTTAAAGAGCATAACCATTCATCCGGAAAAATATCCGACTCAAGAGTGTTATCCTTTTTATTTGCCAATTTTTCAAAAGGCAAAGCAAATTATCTTCAATTCACCGGTTACATTATTTGTAGGCGAAAACGGAACAGGCGAATCTACACTGCTCGAAGCTATCGCCATCGCCTGCGGCATTCATATCTGGCGCAATTCCGAAAGAAGCCGTCCTGAATACAATCCCTATGAGGATAAACTTCATCAATACATTTCCGTGCAATGGGAAAATGGCCATGTTCCCGGATCTTTTTTCGGCTCAAAAATATTTCAGCACTTTGCCGAATTATTAGATGAGTGGGCGGCGGCGGATCGAGGCCAGTTGAATTACTTTGGCGGAAAATCTTTAACTACTCAGTCTCACGGACAATCGCTGATGTCTTTTTTCCGCAGCCGTTATCAAATTAAAGGGCTTTATCTGCTGGATGAGCCCGAAACCGCTCTTTCTCCGAAAAGCCAAATCGAACTGCTTGCCCTCCTTGATAAAATGAGCATCAATGGCCACGCGCAATTCATCATCGCCACTCATTCTCCGATATTGCTGGCCTGCCCGGGAGCAAAAATTTATTCATTTGATTATTCCGCGGTCCAGCCAATCCGCTATGAGGAAGCCGCTCACTACCGCCTTTACAAAAAATTCATGGAAGACAGAAATGCATTCCTAAATCATGATAAATGAGCACCTCGTCAAGACAAGTAATAATACAATCCATTTGTATGCTAATACAACAGCTATTATGATTAAATTATTTATTACGTGTATTACTTTTAGTCTTGACATATGATTATGAAATATTTAGAGTTTCATCGCACAAAATATCCTCTTTAAAAGCGAAGGATACAAATCTTATCTCGCATGAATATTCCAGACCTGCTACAGAAAATGTATCAAGACAAGAGACTGAGCCGGGAACAGCTAAATTCTCTTCTGGATATACATTGGAAAAGACTCTTTTCAGTGCATCACGAATTACGTTTTTTTCTTTATGCTGGTATTTTGCTCATCATCGCCGGGCTGGGTTTTACAATCAAACAATACTTCGCACAACTAGGCGATATTGCCATCATCAGCACTTTAACTCTCTGTGCGTGCACCGCTTTTATTTACTGTTTTATTAAGGGGAATAATTATTCCAAAGAAGAAGTTACCTCGCCCAATCTCCTGTTTGATTACATCCTATTTTTCGGCTGCACCGTCTACTCGATGGATATTGCTTATATTGAAACACAATTCCATGTTTTGGGCGATCTTTGGAATAACTATTTATTAGTTTCTGCTGCCTTATTCCTTTTTCTGGCATACCGTTTTGATAATCGCCCTGTTTTATCACTGGGCTTATCCACTCTCGCGGCCTGGTTCGGTTTTACTTTATCCGGACACCGCTTTTCCTTTCAGGAATATTATCGCCTATACGCTATTACTTACAGCATTATTGTTTTTTTAGGAGGAGGATTTATCTACTTGCTATCAATGAAGAAACATTTCTTCGATATCTATCTTAATTTCGCTGTTAACTTTCTCTTTATTGCGCTGATTTCTGGCGTAATTGATTACAAATTATTCTCTCTTTATTTTCTTGGTTTGCTCGTTGCCTGCATTATTCTTGTTTTATATTCCCTTCATACCCGAAAATTTCTCTATATGCTTTACGGAATCATCTACGGCTATATAGGAATCAGCATCGGGTTTTTTGATTTAATCCGGCATGAAACTTCGCTGGTGTTTTTGTATTTCATTTTTACTTCGTTGGCAGTGATAATTATGATTTTTCTTTTATCCCGCAAGTTCAAGGAGGATGAATGAATTTCTGTATTTATACTTCTGAACAGGAAGAAAACATCTGCACAAGAAAGAAAGCAAAAACATGGCACCGCGCCGGCCTGATTTCCGAAGAACAACTTCGCCTTATGGAGACCGAAATCGAACCCTATGTTAACCAGACTAACTTATTCTTTCGCCTGATCTTCTTCTTATTCACATTGCTTTGCGCAACAGCCGTGACCGCTTTTCTCATCTGGCTCATGAAGGAGCCGAGTGATACAGCGGCAATGTCAATATTGATTTTATTTAGCATCCCTTTTTATGTACTTGCAGAATATGTAATAAAAAAATATCATTTTTATAGGTACGGTATTGAAGAAGCGCTTGCTATCATTAGCATTGTTTCTTTATGTGTTGGCTGCGGAATCCTTTTGGACAAATATCACCTGGATCATCAATTGGAAGCTATTGCTATATCCCTGCTCTTTGCTGTTATCTCTTTTTGGATATATCTGCGCTTCGGTTTTTTGTACTCAGCCTTAATCAGCATTACAGCCCTTTGCGTAATTCCCTTCCAATTATCACTGCCGCCAACCGAAGAAAGAGCTTTTCTGCTATTTATTTTGTGCCTGATTCTCCTCATAAATATACTCATTGATAAATCAGATAATGAAGATTTCCGGAAAGAAAGGAACATCCTGATTCAGGCATGTCTTTTGGCGGCTATCTATCTGGCAGTGAACCTGCGGCTACTCGAATTGGCAAGATTATATTTTGACCATCTCAGCATGATCCTTCAACCCTATGCCGGCTTTCCTCCTTACATTTATTGGTCGTCCTATATACTTACTTTTCTGATTCCCGCTTTGGGGATCTACTGGGGAATCAAAGGCCGCAAACGGCTGATCATGAACGTAGGTCTTGTTCTTGCCTGTCTGACGCTCGCTACAAACAAAAGCTATCTGAGCTGGACCCGCTACGCCTGGGATCCGGCATTTATGGGAATAATACTGATTATCATATCCATTATCATTTCGCGCTGGCTTTCGCGAGGACCAAATAAAACAAGATATGGTTTCACGACAGAAAACTTACTGAAACCAGAAAACTATGGAATCAACCTGGCAGATATAGGCACAGCCCTTACGCCCGCTTTTGTCGATTCTCAGCAACCCCCGACACAAACAGAAAAATTCTTCGATGCCGGCAAATCCGGCGGCGGCGGCGCTTCCCGAGACTTCTAATATATATATGAATATCGTGGGCTTTCTTTTCAACTTTATTTTTTAGAATTTGTTGAATACAAAAACCATTGGAGGATTAAAATGACAGACGGCATCGTAAATAAATTATCCATCATGGATCGCTTTTTAACTTTATGGATTTTTATAGCCATTGGTATTGGCATCGCGCTGGGGTATTTTCTTCCCGCGGCGGCAAATTTCATTACCGGCCTGCAAGTCGGAACAACTTCGATTCCCATTGCCGTAGGACTGATTCTCATGATGTATCCGCCCCTGGCACGGGTCAAGTATGAAGAGATGGGCAGGGTTTTTCAAAACAAAAATCTTCTGACGATATCACTTCTGCAAAACTGGGTAATCGGCCCGCTGGTCATGTTTGTGCTGGCGGTAATTTTCCTGCATAACTATCCTGAATACATGATCGGCGTTATACTGGTTGGTTTGGCGCGGTGCATTGCCATGGTTATCGTCTGGAATGAGCTTGCTTGCGGCGACCGGGAACTGGCCGTCGGCCTCGTGGCTTTTAACGCCATCGCGCAAGTGCTTTTTTACGCCTTCTATATTTATTTCTTTATCACCGTAATACTCAACTGGCTGGGACTCGCTCAGTCCGTCAATATCAACGTCTCCATGGCCGAATCGGCAAAAACAGTTTTTATCTATCTCGGTATTCCATTTCTCGCAGGCTTGATTACCCGCTATTCAATTATCTGGTGGCGAGGTGAAGATTGGTTCAATAATGTTTTTATGCCCAAGCTCTCGCCGCTGACGCTTATCGCATTACTCTTTACCATCGTCGTAATGTTTTCTACGCAGGGCAATAAAATTATTGAATCGCCTCTGGACGTGTTCCTTGTGGCAATTCCGCTGACCATCTATTTCGTTATCATGTGGTTTGTTACGTTTTTTATCATCAGAAAAATAAGCGGCAATTACGCCCAAACATGCGCTGTATCCTTTACTGCGGGGAGTAACGATTTTGAGCTGGCAATTGCTGTTGCTATTGCTATTTGGGGTATTGGTTCCGGTCAGGCATTTGCCGCCGTCATCGGCCCACTCATCGAAGTGCCGGTGCTTATTATTCTGGTGAACGTCGCCTTGAAATTTAAAAATAAGTTTTTTTCTGCTTAGAACGGATAAAATAAAAATCGCCTAACCAAAAAAGGCCAAAGGCAGACTCGACCCCCTTCGCTTATCTGCTCTCGTGGAAAGACAACTCTATAAAATCCCAAAACTTTTTATTCCGGATATCCTACTGCCTGAACCAGAACAATTTTCTGTCTGTCGCGCAACTTCATGTTCTTGGAAAGGGCGTCCCTATCGACCAATCCGCGAACCCCTGTAACCAGTCCTTCGGAAGAGCAATACAAATAAACGTTCTGGGCAATGAAACCGGTATCCGCAGCCGAATAGAATTTTTTCTCCTCATCGTTCGTGTAAACGCTCATCTTCGAATAGTCCGCCACATAGATCAATTGCAGCGGCGCGCCTTCTACCGAGCTTCTTGATGGTTGGGGGAACGTGGTCGTGTTCTTGCGCAGATCGTTTTTCAATACAGGTTCGAGCACATGAGCTTTTGCGTTATAAAAATAAAGGCCTTCTTCCATGGCGACATAGACATCTATTTCCTGCCGGTTACTGGCGGACGGTGCAGTGCGTTTGCCGCTATCCGGCCGGTTGATACCACAGGCCGACCAGAGAAGATTGGAAAGCACTTCTATCGGCAGTTTTTTTGTATTGAACGACCGGGATGTTTTTCTCTCCTGCAACGATTGCATCAGAGATTTCCCGCCTTTCATATCGGGCGGAAAAAGTTTAATCGGACTAAGGTCGGCAGCAATTGAAGAAGAAACAAAACAAAATATAATGGCGACACTCAGCAATATTTTTTTTAACATAATACCCTCCAATATTTTAAAGACTTTTTTAACAACGCTCCGATTCTTTTTATCTTCGTCATTCCTGTCCCGCATATGCGGGATAAACTCCGGCCCGCTTGTATGATACAGGGCAAATCCAGATCACCGGAAAGATAGAGATGGCGATGCTCTGCCGCTATCCGCTAAATAAATACAACCTCCAGGATTATTTTCAATGAACTTAATGCCCGCAGGACGAGCAATTTGATGAGGAGCACGATGAGCAGCCGGAACTGCCGGAGGAACTGGTGCTGCCGGAACCACCAGAACTAAGCGAGGCATATTTCCCGCGTCCGAATTTGGACATCATTCTGCTGATCTTTTTGGACTTACATTTCGGACATACGGCATTTGCTTTTTCACTCATGCTCATGGTGACAACTTCAAATTGCTTTTTGCACTTTTCGCATTGATATTCATAAATCGGCATATTTTCATTTCTCTGACGTTTTTTGTTTTAATCTAGAGATTAATGAGGGAAATGTCAATATTCATGTGACAACATATTCTGCGACATGTTGATGAAGTATCGTCCTTTTAAAAAGAAAGCCCTCGCCAAGGCTGGAAAGATGCTTACGGGATGAAGTCATGCAGCCTAAAAAAACGAGAGAAACATGATCGTATATTTTTCATGAAAAAGAATATTAAAATGAGGTCAAACTGGATAACCTTTTTTGATCCATTCTTACAATGATAAAAAGTCAGGGGCTCGACCATTTATAAAACAATGGCATTCGAGCCCCTGAAATAATTACCAAATCATGTGCTTAACAGGTTTTCATATGATTGAGAATTCCTTGGTTAAGACAAATTGAGGATTTCTCAAGTCTCTAAGTGAACGCTATTCTTTTGTTCCGTCGAAAGTGCCCGTTGCCTGGCCTCCTAAATCAATGGTACCCGACATTTTGTTACCATCAACCTTGCCTTTATAAATCGTAAGTGCTCCGCGCATGGTATACTGCATTTCAACGTCTTTACCTTTAACGGTTCCCGTTACCGGTGCCTCTCCGAAGTAGCCTTTATAGGTTCCCGTCAATTTTTTGCCGGCTTGCTTCAATGTGAAGACAGGAGTGCCTGAACCCTGTGGAGTCGTAACTGACATATTTCACTTACCGGTTAAATTCACTTTGCTTTTCGCAGCCGCTTGAATAAATGTCGCTGAAGCTAACAAACCCAGAACAACTAAACACATAACTACTAGATTAAATTTTTTCATAACCCCTCCTTTTAATGATATGCTTTTCACTTACTTTGTGCAAACTATAACCTTTTTGCGTTTTATGTGACTATTATAACTTTATCCTGCTGACAAGATAGAAATACAAATAGAACCAGCCGAAATATTCGCCTTGAACCTCGGCCAAAGATGTCCATTGACCCCCTGCCAGCAAAAAGGGTATAAAAGAAGCCCTGCGAAGTTGAAAGAACGGAACGAACATTTTATTGTGAACGAAACGAAGCCTTTATACGATCCCCCGACAGTTACAGGGATTTTCATGAACCAGGCCCGCCGCTTCGGCGACAGAACGCTGAAGCTGACAAAAATAGCCGGCAAATGGGAACCCGTCACCTGGCGGGAATCCCTGGAAGCTTTGCCGGCCGGTGTCATGGGTCTCGTCGCTTTGGGATTCAAGAAAGGGGATACTGTCGGAATCGCCAGCCGCACCCGTAAAGAATGGAGTGAAGCCGATATCGTCATTCTTACCGCGGGTGGAGTCACGATAGGCCTTTATCCCTCAGCCAGCCTTTGGGAAATGACCCATGTTGTCGCTCACAGCGGCCCTCAGATCTGCTTCGTGGAAGACGACACACTTCTGGACAAGCTCCTTACCGTCCAGGCCGAGACGGGCTTACCGAAGACAATGATTCTCTTCGAAACAAACCGAAAGCTTCTTCCTCCCGGCGTGATCACCATGGAGGACTTCAGTGTCCAAGGGCGGAGCGTTTATGAAGCCGATCCGGCGCGTTTCGAAACCGTCTGGCGGGCTGTCCAGCCTGAAGATCTGGCGACGATTGCCTATACCTCCGGGACAACGGGACCGCCCAAAGGGGCCATGATTACTCACGCCAATCTTTACCATACGGCCATCAATGCCACGAAAATGCACCATTACGAAGAAAGCGACTTCGGCATTGCCTTTCTTCCCCTGACCCATATGCTGCAGAGAATGACCGTCTACGCGGCCATACACCTTGGCATTGTCGGTGCTTATGCCGAAAGTATCGACAAACTCATAGAGAATTTCCAGGAACTCCGCCCCACCATTCAGGTCAGCGTACCCCAGATCTTTGAGCGGATATACAACCGGGTCCATCAGATGCTGGCTACCGGGTCTCCCCTAAAACGCCGGATATTTCAATGGGCCATGGCCGTAGGCCACGCAGCGGCGTCCTACCGTCAAAAAAATCGATCACTACCACCTTTTTTGGCCATGAAACATACTGTTGCCCATCGTCTGGTTTTTCAGAAAATACATGATGTCTTCGGGGGCCGGGTCAAGTATCTTTTGTGCGGCGGAGCGCCCATGCCCATGTACCTTCTGGAATTCTTCAATGCCGCGGGGCTCCTGATTCTGGAAGGTTACGGATTGACAGAAACCGTGGCCCCGGCGGCGGTGAATCGGGCGGAACGTTTCAAATTCGGCACTGTGGGACAATTGATTCCCGGAATGGAGGCAAAGTTCGCCCCCGATGGCGAACTGCTTCTCCGGGGACAGGGTCTTTTCCACGGCTACTACAAGGATCCGGAGGCAACAGCAGCGGCCATAGACGTTGAAGGCTGGTTTCATACGGGCGATATTGCCATCATGGATGACGAGGGGTTCATCACCATTACGGATCGAAAGAAAGATCTGATCGTCACGGCTGGCGGCAAGAACATTGCCCCGCAGAACATCGAAAACCTCATCCGGACCCTGCCGCTGATCAGTCAGGTCATGGTTTACGGCGATCGCCGCAAGTATCTTACAGCTTTGATGACCTTGAATGAGCATGAACTTCGTGTTTTCGCCAAACGGGAAAATCTCGCAGACATGGAACCGGCAACCATCGCAGAGGAACAGAAGGTTCGGCAGGCCGTATCCGATCATGTGAAGAATATCAACGGCCGTCTGGCGCCATACGAACAAATCAAGCGTTTCGCCATCCTCCCGCACGATTTTACCGAAGAGGCCGGAGAACTGACGCCCACGCTCAAGCTCCGCCGCCGCGAGATCATAAAACGTTACGGCGATACAATTGAGGGCCTCTATAGCGAATGAGGGATAGAACCGCTCCATAATCGGATGAGGCGGCTTTGTATATCAACGATACGCCGATTATCTACAAAGGCAGAAGGCCAAATTTTTTTATATGGACGTTGCTATTTTCGATCTGCATTTAAATTGAACCATCCCAAATATTCTGTAATCCAGTATTTTGTAAAAGTAGGAAAACTAGGGCTGCTGATGGCTTGCGTAGTTCGCCGATTGCAATTGTCAAGAATAGATTTTCCACTAATTAAAAAATGAGCCATGCAAAGACTTGACGCGTCTGCCCCTCGTCAGAATAACGTTATGATTGATATGTTTTTATACAGTATCATTAAGTGTCTTTATTGATATTTCTAAAGCCATAAGCCCCTTTGAATCCAAAGGCTTTTTTATTGAAATATTAAAACCGGAAAATGTTTCTATTGTAGATTCTTCAAGCGAGGCTTTCCAAATTTTATTAAAATTTCTATCGATGGCAATAAATATTTCATTATGAATGGGATCAAAGATCATGGAGCATCTGGTAGCTAAACCCGGGTCTTTATTAATAGCTTTTTGTAGAAGCTCAAATCCTTTGTCTATACTGAAATTATCAACATTGTCTCTGAGATATTCATAAGCAATTTTATACCTGTCCGCTCCCATTCCCTTTGCTTCTGTGTAATTTTTACCTTTCAAATCATAGACAGGAAAGTTAGTCATGACTATAAAATTGTTTTCAATCTTTGTAATACGATTCTTATCTGTTCCAGGCTCAATGATCATGCCATTTCCCGAGGTATCTGCATACAGGTTATGATGGGAAGCTCCCGGAAAATTGATTAGTCTCTTATCCTTTAACAGATTTTCCACTGTTTGAACTTTATCCAGAGGCGCAAATGATTCATAAAATATGGGAATGAAAATATCATTAACACCCGCCTGAGAAGGAACTTCAACCGGCGGCATCAGAATCTGACATGCTCCAAAAAGACCTTTTGAATTCATCCCGCCTGTTTTTGCAAAAAAATCCATACCTGGAAGCTTGACATTAAATGCCAGATGAAAGGTTTTTATAGAGCCGTAAGTATCAATAATAAATTTTAAGGGAACAAGAAAATAATCAAAATTCATTCCATAAAGAAAATGGTTACCAAATACAGCAAAGCTAGTACATGCATATAAGGGACTTGCCCAAAAAACAGAACCAATACAAACAATAAGAAAAATATGTATTTTTTTCATATTAAAACCTCATTGCAGTATCTCCAGAATTAAATTGAAGCGCCTTGGATTATATCAAAACTTTTCACCGTAAAATGAGCCATGCAAAGATTTGACCGCGCGCTTCGCCTCTAGAATGTAAATCTTTTCGGCGGCTGGCCGGAAAAGTCACCAATGATTGCCGATCCATGTTCGATATAAAAAGCTTTGAATATGGGATTATTTGCCTTCTGATATATTGATTTTACCAAATCATTCCCCGCGAGAATCTTTTCTTTGATCTTCATATCCTCTGTAAACGTAATTTTGCCACGCAGCCTCACCCAGACAAAATTGCTGGTTTTGGTGGAAAATTCGATAAAAGGTTTTGCCTGTAACTGCTTGTAAACATCCTTGGTGTTATTGGTGCAAAAATAAAATTTTCCGTTTTCTTCAAACAGAAATCCCCATGGCCGAACTCGCGGCTCGCCATTCTCCACCGTTGCCAGAAATCCCATTGGATTTTCGGCTAATAACTTGATCACTTCTTTCATAAAACACCTCTATTTTATTTTTTAAGTCCTTGCAAAGATTTAACCCCTTCGCCCCTTGCGTGGTTCGTCGATTGTAATTGACAAGAAAAAAGACCCGACACCCCATTGCCTGGTGTTAGCTTAAATTCTCTATAGTTTCGTCCTGAATGCATTAGCCTGCCATTAATGAAAGTACAACCCGCCGTTTACATCAATAGTCTGTCCTGTGACAAATCCGTTCTGAACCAAAAACATCACCGCGGAAACGACCTCGTCTATGGTGCCAAACCTCCCCAGCGGTATCAGTTTCGGATCTATTTTAGTGTTTTTTAACATATCGGTCTCGATAAGAGCCGGCGCCACAGCATTGACCGTGATCCTTTCCCTGACCAGGACATTTGCATAATAACGTGTCAGGCCGATAATGCCCGCCTTGGAAGCGGTATACTGCGGCGATACAAGGCCGCCGGTGTGCGCCGCCACCGATGATATATTAACGATCCTGCCCCATCTTCGTTTTCGCATGGTGGGCAGTACGGCGTTCGTCACCAGAAATACCGATTTCAGGTTCACCCTGATGATTTCGTCCCAGTCGCTTTCGGAGACTTTTTCAAATGATTGGATTTTGGCGATACCGGCATTATTAATCAGTATATCGATATCGCCGAACGTGTGCGCGGATTCGATTACCAGTCTCTCCACATCTCCTGGTTTTGATACGTCCGCCTGGATAATGCACGCCCTGCCTCCGCCGGAGTTGATCTCCTTTAAAACGCTTTCCGCTGCGGACTTGTCGGCAATATAATTAATTACGACCGATGCGCCGGACTTTGCCAGTTCGATCGCCGCTCCCTTGCCTATCCCCCTGCTGCTTCCCGTAATAAGCGCAACCTTGCCTTTAAGCATATAATTCCTTTTTGAAAAATATTATTCTCAATTCACAATGTAGTTTTGCGACCGCAGGTACTGAATAAAGCTCTTATGGGGAGGCGCAACATCCATTTGCCATAACAACGCTATAAGTTCTCCCCGATGATGTGTTTCTTCCTGGAAAAGGTCGAGCAATATATCCTCAACGGCTACAAGGAATGTCGAGCCGTCCCTTAGCTTTCTCTCAACTTTTCTCGCCAGTTCTTTCGGCTTTACTTTACTCAGATAGGCGTTGGCTTTGGATTCCACCTGTTCCAGATATTTCGTGATTTTCTCGATGCTGCCGTATTCATTATAGTTGACGCTCGGATAATTGGGATTGCCTTGCAATATATAATTAATAAAAACATCCACCACAAAGACAATATGCAGGAAGATATCTCTCAGGGAGGGGAAACTGGCGCCTCGATCTTTGATAACTTCCTCCCATGGGAGCTTGCTTAAGGTTTCCAGATATTTGTGCCTTAAAAATTGACTATACTCCAACAGTTTTAAAGTCTTCATCGTTTCCTCCCCATTGAAGATTTAATCCCAAGTTTATTCTAAAGTTTATAATTTAAAAGCGTCCCTCTGTTGTCTGAGTTTCATCGCTCCTCCGTTTTCATCATTTCCGCTTGTTCCCATTTGGCAGAGGTAACTTTCCAGTCACTCGATTCTTTTTTCAGTGATACGTCGAAGTCCCAAACGCCGAGCGACTGCGGGATCACGTCAGTTAAGGAGCCGGTCTTTTCTCCACTGGTCAGGACAGTCTGAAATTCAGCCCTGGCCGATGTGTCCTCAACGGATATCGTGAGACTGTTGATATAGACCGATATCTTCGGGTAGCGAAAGAAATAGCCGAGCAGCAGCCCTTTGATACCTTCGTAGTTGAAACCTTGAGGATCGCTGTAGGTTTTCGAAATATGGCTCATGATCTTCCTGACATCCTTGGCTTCACTCGCTGCCTGGATGTCCGTAATGATCTTTTTAACCTTAACCTGGTCGGTTTCTTTGTGACAACCGAGAACAGCAATTGCTATAATGAAAATAAGGAAAATCGTCACAACTCGTTTCATGGCATATCCTTTCACTTACGCATGCGATACGAAAAACAGGAGAACGTCATTTCCGATTCGGTTAAGCATAAAAATATTATATTTCAAGATCTGGCCCCAGCTTTCTGACAGTAGACAACTATCACTAAATTCAAATTTAAAAGTTGTCTACAAGTTGTCAACTACTTTTCAGCGCGCCTGATCATGAGCAGAATGTTTTCATTGGCATTTATCACTGTCACCTTGATGTCTTTATGTGCGTTCTTCCAGACGCGGAAGATTTCGTCGGCAAAGGCCTGGCCTACGGTTTCCACGTCTTTGAAGTCAAGTTCGATGGTGTTGAATTTCTCCAAACCCGCCAAAATTCTACGGGCCTGCGATCGGGATACATAGTCGTTATTTTGACGATACAACTTTACCTTCACGCCTGTTTTACTAAACTGGAAAGACTCGTCAGTGTATTGATTAAACAAATCGGATAGCGTCTTTTTTGATTTCAAGCCCAACACAAAATCAACCTTTGTTCCCCTGGATGATTGAATATCCTTTACGTAAATATCCTGACCGACATTGTCGAAAACGATCTTTTTCCCAAAGCTCTTGATGGTCAATCGATCTGCTATTTTTGATGTAAAAAAGATTCCCTCGCCGCTGTGCCCTTCCGGCGCCGTGGTTTCTTTCCCTTTAAGCAAATCCTGAATAGCATCCATTGTAGAAACCAGCCGCTTCTTTTTCATAATATTGTTAAAAATGCCGACGCCCTGATCCGCTACAGCAAAACGAATATCCATTGATGTTTTCGTGACGATCAGATCAATCTTTTCCGATGAAGAATGTTCAATAGCATTGTTGAGCATTTCGGTAAAAGCGTAATCGATGATTGAAGACACATTACCTGCCAGCCTTTGAAAAATAGAGCTTTCCTGCTTGATTTGGCTTAGCACCTTGTCTTCGGCCAGACTCTTGTTGGTGATGATTTTTCTAACTCTCGAAGGTCTTGCCGTGAGCGCGCCTTTAGCAGATGCAATAACATAATGCGCTTGATTGGCCTTGCCCATCAGAACGATCAAGCCTTCGTCGGTCAGCTTCTTTAAAAATCTATGCACGTATGCCCGCGAAAGGCCAGTTCTGCTCACAACATCGGCAGCTCTAGCTTTTTCTTTTTTACTGATAATATTGAGGATTATTTTTTTTATGTCCATTGTACCTACGCAAATTGTTTGTAGACAACTTTATTGTAAACTAATTTTAAAAGTTGTCAACAAGTTATCTACAATAGCGGGGATGGATAGGGTTGGTTATTATCAAGGAAGCGGCGGAAATAGGTTGAATTCATACAATGATATTCGATAAGCTTGATGAGGCGAAAATAGAACCATCCCGTTTATCGTTAGTTGACGACGTAACATTACAATCCCAAATCTCCTGCTACTCCCTTCATCGCTTCCAAGCCAAGCTCAATAAATGCATCCAATTCCAAACCGATCTCACTGCACTTTGCGATCTGCTCTCGATTCGCGCCCGCCGCAAAGCGCTCTTCTTTGAACCGCTTGCGAATAGATTTGGCTTCCACGGAGGCCAGCTTTTTATCGGGACGAATTAGCGCTCCGGCAGTGATGAGCCCGGTCAAAGGATCGGCGCAAAAGAGGGCTTTATCCATCAGCGACATACAGGGCTCTCCGTGCGCTTCGTTGTGGACGAGAATTGCACGACAGATAGCTTCACTTGCGCCCAACTGTTTTGCCATTTCCGCCCCTGGCTTACTGTGGACTTTCAAATCGGCATGGGTCAGCTCAACATCGATATCGTGAAGCAGACCCGCCAGCCCCCACTCATCTTCGTTTTCGTTGAACCGCCGGGCAAGCGCGCGCATAATGGCTTCCACAGCCAGCATATGCTTTATGAGGTTTTCATTCTTAACGTTTTCTCTGATGGCTTTCAGTGCCGTTTCCCGATCCATAAGTGCCTTTCTATTGTTCTTTGCTCCTTATTTTTTTGCTGTCGGCGGAAAGCTTTGATAGGATGTATCCACCGGCGGCATTTTCACGCAATCCTGAATTCTGGGAAGTTTGCCGTAAACAGGGTTCTCCTGCCATCCGTTCATATGCGCGGCACGCCTTGCCGCCGCCTGAAACTTTTTCCAGTCAGCACTGCCGTAAAGGAACATCTCCTGCGCGGCCATCGAGCCTTCGCCGTGAATGGTGTCCACCTGCCAGTGATTGCCGGTGATGTCCTTGATCAGCCGCAAAATGCGCAGCCGCTCCTCGGTGGGCACGCCGTCTTTGGCCGCCAGATATTTTTCAATGAACGGTTGAATCTCCGGATTTTTCCAGTCGCGGTAGGCCGGCACGGTAGTGGTCAGTCCGCCGCCGATGTCCTGCATGTGCTGACACATCGTGTGGAAGTTGCTCGCGTAGGTCCACTTCGAGGCGTTGATCGCCATGCGGTTGGGCATCATTACATCCATGCCGAATTCCGTTTGCGGGTCCAGGCAGGCTTGCTTGGCCAGCATCTGCACCGTTTCCGTGATATAGGCCATCCAGGCCAGCTTTTTGCGCACATGCGGAACATTTTGAACGCCGTTGTATTCGGCAATGAGGCTTGCCGCCCCGGTCATCATTTCCAGCGTGTGCGTCATCTTGCAGGTACCGAACAAGCGGTGGTAGCTCGCAAAGGCGTAAGCCAGAATCTGCGAGAACTGCCATTCTCCGCACATGAAGACTCGGTCCCAGGGGATGAACACATCGTCAAAGATGATGAGCGATTCCGAAGGTTGAAGATGCTGGGACATCGGATAGTCGAATTCCCCTTCGTCGCCGTAGAGGCGCGTGTTGGGTTCCGCACCCAGAAGCTTCACGCCCTTTGCGTTTACAGGCACGGCAAAACCCAAGGCGTAATCCTTGTCGGCTTCACCGTGGGTCCTGCAGGGCAGGCATAACAGTTCATTGGCGCAGGGCGAGGCGCTGATATGCACCTTGGCGCCCCGGACGACGATGCCGTTCTTTTTTTTATCCACGATTCTCAAATAAAAATCCTTGTGCTGTTTTTGCTGCGAGGGGTGCAGGCTGCGGTCGCCTTTTACGTCGGTAATCGCCCCGGTGAGGGCGAGGTCGTTCTTCTGGAGATAGCGGCGGTAATTTTCGACGCGTTCCATATAGTGGGTACCCAGCTTTTTGTCCATCACCTCCGCAGCCACACTGAAAGCGGCCAGAGCGTCCGCGCCCATGCAGTGCACCAGCACGCCGCCGCCCGCCCGCATGCCCACCATGTAGCATTCGCGCCTGCGAAGCATATCCTGCGGCGTTTTAGGAGAGGTAAGCAGAAAATTGATATCCTCGCCGTCTTGGTCCTGGGTAACGAAAAGGTGCCGGTAGTCGGGGTGGTTGGGTAAAACGTAATCCATCGCGGCCATTTCCACAATGGTGCTGACCGTGGGATGTGTCCGGACATCGGCCACTTTTTCACCCAGACACCAGACTTCCCGGCCGTCATTCAAACTTTCCAGATACTGTTCGACTGTTTTAATCATAGTACTATTTCCTTTTTATATTGATGGTGCGGATTAAATTATGAAACACCGCTTAATAAGCTAAAAAAATACCGAATTATCGAGCTAGTATGACCGTATTTTTTTATTCTCTGTGGCGGTAAAATGTCAAGAGTAAAGATTTGACTCCTGTTGTACCAAAAAGATCACATTGCTCTTTCAAGAATCTTTTTTAATGAAACTCCTTATCTCGTGATTTTAATTTCTCGCAACCACTCGGATACTTTGTTTCGCGCGGTTTTCACATCCCTTCCCCGAATGGCAGCACCATTTAGCAAGGCCGATTTTGGGCAAAGTTTCGAGATATCCGTAGCGCTTCGTCCCAGACCGCTTCCTTCGTGCGTGCAAAACGGTGCAATGGTCTTTCCCGAAAAATCGTATTCTGACAAAAAGGTTTTGACTGGAGCGGGAAACGTGCCCCACCAAATAGGGTAGCCTATGAAAACCAAATCATACGGCTTGATATTCTCCATTTTTGTTTTCAATGCCGGTTTGTAGCCGGAATCCAGTTCTTGCCTTGCTTGTTGTACAACCGCGTCGTAATCATTAGGATAGGGCTTTACGGCCTGAATTTCAAAAATATCGCCGCCCGCGCTTTTGTGAATTTGGTTGGCAATTTCGTGAGTGTTGCCACTATGGGAAAAATAAGCCACCAGAATCATCATTTTTCCTCCATCAATTTATTGCTGATCAATTGCTTTTTTCAAGTGAGTAAGGCCCGAGGCTGCAGTGGGCCACCCGGCGTAAAATGCAATATGCGTGATCGCAGCCACAAGTTCTTCCTTCGTGAGGCCGTTTTCCAAAGCCTTTTTAAGATGAAACTCGACCTGTTCGATACGATTCAGAGCAACCAGGCATGTGACAGTAATTAAGCTTTTATCGCGCTGCGAGAGTCCGGGACGTTTCCAGATATCACCGAAAAGAAAGTCCTGTGTAAGTTTCGCAAATTCCGGTGCTACAGTCTTTAAGTCATCTATCGCTTTTTGTTCGTTACTATTTGCCATATGTATCTCCTTTCTTAATTGTTAGGCACAATGATTCCGCTATTTCTCAAATTCCGTGGATGAGCGTTTTGTAAAAATCTTTGGCTCTTACCGGTAAAGAATATTTTTTTCTTAATTGCAGCTTCCTGCGGGAATGCGCTTCCGGTCAACAGCTCCACAATGGCTCTATTACTTACTTTATTGATCTTATACCTCTTGGGATGGTAGATGACTGTTGGTAAAAGCCAGCCCCCACTCTTCTTCATTTTCAGTGAACCGCCGGGCAAGCGCCCGCATAATGGCTTCCGTAGCCAGCATATGCTTGATCAGGTTTTCATTCTTCACATTTTCTTGGATGGCTTTCAGTGCCGTTTCCCGATCCATAAGTTCCTCTGCCCAATGAGGTAGTTTTGGTTATTCTGTGACCAGTCTAAAAAAATAGAGGCGTCCCCATTATTTCTCTTTTTCGAAATTTGGAAAAATTAACCGGAATGTTATTTGGCAAAAGGTCTATATATTTTCCCTGTTAATGTGCGCGACTTTGGCAACCGGGAAGCCGTTAAAGTCCGTGGCCGAGGCTAAAGTGTAAGCGCCAATATTTTCCGCGTAAAGCAAATCGTCAATTTGCAAATCTTCCGGCAGTTCATCAGCCAGTGAGATTGTATCAAAAGCGTCGCAGGTCGGTCCAAAAGTGGCACAAAGTTTGAGTTCGCCATCTTTAAAAGCGTGGAGCGGGTAATGCTGGTGGTCATAAACCTGGCCGGAAAAAGTATGATACACGCCATCATCAAGATAATAACAAGTTTTGCCGTCGCGAATGGATTTGCCAATAATTTTTGTCACCAAGGTGCAGGCTGTGGCCACCATAAATCGGCCAGGTTCGGCAATAACCTGGATGTTGTCTTTGCCGAACAAGCGTTTAATTTCCAAATTCAATTTTTTAGCCAAAGCAGAAAATGATTTTACATCCGGTGTGTATTTAACCGGAAACCCGCCGCCAATATCCAAAACTTTTTTCTTTTTGCCCTCTTTATCCGTAAAACCAATTTCAAAATTCCGCAAAGCAACTTCCTTCAAAATAGAATGCGTAAAATTTAGCCCTTGCAAATAGTTGTCAAAATTATTGCATTGACTGCCCACGTGAAAACTAATGCCTTCCACATCCAAACCCATGCCAATGGCCTCGGCAATTAGATCCACGGCTTCGCCGGGATGCGCGCCAAATTTGGAAGACAGCTCCACCATACTTCCGGTGTTGGGCACGCGAATGCGTAAAATTAGCCCTACGTCCGGCGCGCGTTGCTTGATTTTTTTCAGTTCCTCAATATTGTCAAAAGTTACCAAAATTTTGTACGGGTTTAATTTTGTCAAAACTTTGAACGGTTTAATAGTGTTGGCGTAAATAATTTTGTCCCAAATAAAATCTTGGCGTTCTTTGTCCGGCCAGGTTTCAATATTTTTATAAATAAGCTTGAATTCGTAAATTGAAGCCACGTCAAAGCTAGAGCCAAGGTCAAACATGGTTTTAATTATCTCAGGATTGGAATTAGCCTTAACCGCAAAATACGGTTGCACATCCGGCAATTTTTCACGGAATTCCTTAAAATTGTTGCGCAGGACTTCGTGGTCAACCACAAACAGCGGCGTGCCGTTTTTAGCAGCCAATTCCTGCAAAAGTTGTTTCCTGGTCTCAGTCATAGAGTTCAAATTAAATATTTTTAAATGGTGCTTGACATAGCAATTTCAATATCAGATCTTTTTATATTTTCAAGTAAATTGAAACTCATCCATTTAGGGCAATCTTGAAACCGACACGATCCGGGTACGTTTTTTCTTCACCACCCTTGCGTCTTAGTTTTTGACTTGTCAGTCCTGATCCTTTTGTGATTATTTTATTATAATTAATTGATTCGGGCATACTTTTTATAATTATTTATGGAATAAACCGGAAGTTTTCAAATTGCCAAACGTCGGCAGTGGGAGTGTTCGCTGGGTTTTCTTTAAAATAGACTACGCGGTTTTTAATGGGAGTCCAGTTCGAGGCCTTGGAAATAAAATTGCCTAAATAAGGTTTAGCAATATCCAGTACAAAGTCGTGCGGTAAATCATCGGGTAAATTCAATCCCCTTTTCGGGTTTTCTATCATCCAAAGTACTGCGCTGATAACCCCGAGCGCGACCTGCAAAGTTGTGGCATTTTGTCCTGGTGCCAGCCTTCTGGCTTCTTCTATGGAAAGATCGCTGCCTGTCCACCAGGAAGTGTATTCATGGCCCATAAGCAAAGCGCCTAAGATATCCGCGCCAGTAGTAATTTCATCGCCCATAATTCTTAATTTTGGCGGCAAAACATAATTTCTGCCGCGAAGTTCGCAAATGGAAGACAAAGTTTCGTGGCAAGGCATGTATGCGTAATGCACGGTGGGACGGAAAACGGCCTTTTCTTCTTCCCAAACTGTAAGTCGATCTGATAATCCAAAAGCTTCGCCATGGCGGATAACCATGCCCACAATTTCCTGGTCTGGAATCCAAGACCTGACCCAGGTGTTCATACCCATTTGCGCCAAAGCGATTTGGTTTTTTGGGCCATATGGTGGAACATGCGCTAGGTTCGGAAGTTTTTGCTCATGTGTACCCCAGCCCATTTCCGCTGGCGCTGTGCCTTCTTCCCGAAGGCCTTCTATGCTCCAGGTGCCCACGAATTCATCCACTTCCTTGGGGCGATTAGTAATTTGCGTGTCGCGCTCGCTGCAATGAATGACTTTGACCTTTAGTTTTTGGGCAAGCAAATCAAATTTTCGGGATTTGATTAATTCTTCCATTTCTTTGTCTTTCACGGTTACCTTGCCATCAGCTATCATTTTATTTGCAATATCAATCAGGCCCTGTTTTACAAAATGTGAAATCAGCCCTGGATTAGCGCCATGGTCAACCACTGCACTGGTGGAGTCTTTTGGCCAGTCTTTGATCATTTCGCGGAGTTTCATTTGCCGCCAGTACAAAGATTTTTCAAACGGACTGTCTTTGTGTATCCCTTCTAAAGAATCCCAAACCTCAACTGAAGTATTTATGTACAAAATATTATTGTCATGGCACCAGCCAATAATATCATTGGCGCCAATATTCCAGGCCAAATCTATAATCAGGCCGCCATTGTCAGTGTATTTGGCAAGCTCTTTGCCCATATTTTCCAGGGTAACGCGGTTTCGGACAAATTGTACACCTTTATCAGTAAATTTCTTTAAACTTTGGACTTTGTCTTCAAAATCCATAACAGTGACATTTTTCGGGTCCACTTTCAAATGCTCAAAAAGAATTGGCAAAGTGCATTGCGAAACCGAGCCATAGCCGATAATTAAAATTTTGTGGTCAAATTTTTTCTTAGTCATTTTTTTGATCCGTATCCGCCAAATAATAGTGTTCGAGTTTGTTTTGTTTTTTGATAAGATATTGTTTTTACATGGTTGAACTATAGGAATTACGGTCTTGTGTCAAGGAAATCTTGGCCACAAAATGTAGGTTCGGATTATGTTTATTACCGATTGAAATGTTGTATGAATTGGGAAAATAAGAAAAACAACATTACAGGAAGAAGTGCTTACTGACTACACCTTTTTATTAACAATTGCCAAGTTTAAATTGAATCGTGGATTACCAGTTGAAAGAGAGTAAGGCTTAGCGTCACCTGCCGTGAATATCGATGTGTAACTGACTATCCTTACGGAGTCAGCGACGGATCTCCAAAAAGTAAGAAGATAAAAATCCAAAATCTAAGGTGTCCTGGCGAGGCGGAACCCTAAGTCGAAGTACCTTAAGTCCGGATAATTATAGTCGCGAACCGCCGTGCGGCAGCGCCTGGGAAAGTTACTCCAGCTACCGCCACGATTGACCCGGTAAGAGCCTGATGATGGTCCAGCAGGATCCGTAACATGACTTGATGGATATTCTTCATACCAGTCTTGGATCCACTCCAAGACGTTTCCCGACATGTCGTACAATCCTAGATCGTTCGGTCTCTTCTGACCCACGGGGTGGGTTTTACCTCCGGAGTTTGCTCCATACCAAGCATAATCTCCCAGGTTCGACTCGCTGGCTGTCCCCGCATATTCTTCCTGCTTACCGCCGCTTCTGGCAGCATATTCCCACTCGGCCTCCGTAGGCAGGCGGTACTTGTCTGTCCCTTCCATACTGTTCAGCTTTTTGATAAAATCCTGGACGTCGTTCCAAGAGACCTCCTCCACCGGGCAGTCATCGCCGCAACTGCTGAAATGGGAAGGATTACTCCCCATGACCCATTTCCACTGTCCCTGTGTCACCATCGTAGTCTGCATGTAAAAACTCCGGCTGATAGTTACCTGGTGCTGTGTTTCGTTGCCATATCTTCCCAGTTCACTGGAGGGGCTGCCCATTGTGAACGTCCCCGACGGGACCAGTACAAACTTCGCTCCCAGTGTGGGACTGGTAAAAACCTTCCCCACTGGTGTTTCGCTCATTGCCGGGGAACAAAGAAAGGTTAAAACAAGAAAGATGGAAACGATAACTTTGCGCATATTACCTCCATTTATACGTTTACATTGTTATCATAATTACCGAGGAAATAACATCAATGATTACGTTTTGAAGTCTTGCATTTTTGTCTAGGTTTGATTTTTGAATAGTTTCGGAAGAAGTACTTACTGACTTCACCTACAAACAAACGACTTTGAAAAATCTTGATGTTGTGAATTACGATTTGAAATAGAGTAACACGCAGCTCAGCGAGGGTCGTTTCAATTTGGCAGCAATATGAGAAATTCAATTTACACAGATTAGTTTACGGTCTCGAGTATCATTCTTTATTTCTACAAATATCATATAAAATATTACACTTTTGTTCACAAGCTTGATTCAATCCAATTGTCTCTGGGCAATCCCACTTACATGATTGTTTCTCAGTTACGCATTTTATAGTTGTGCATGAACAACATAACATTGACATTACTAATAACAATACAATTCCTATGATTTTAAAGATACTATTATGCATATTGATTCTTTCCTCCTTTATCCAATTAGATACTAAACTTCAGTAGGTGACCTGCCCCTGATACTTTTACCACATGTTAAGTTAGATTTCAGCAGTATTTTGATTATTTCCAATTGAAATGTTGCATGTAGGAGTTGAATTAGAAAATCAGGACTTCAGGAAGTTATACTTAAAAAAATCAATGAACGTAAGCACGCTTTATGTATTAAGTTTCCTAAGTAGCATCTATAATATTATTGGATATAAATTTTCTTCCAATATCATAGATAAGTAAATTTTCATTTTCATACATTGCCACGACCCTTGCCCATCCTGCACTCCTTTTTGCAAGCTTGATTGGAAAACATGCTACCTTGAAACCAAATGGCTTGGGTAAGGTATCAAGATTTGCGAGTTTCTCTATATGGCAATATTCTTTTTTAATACCCGCCTTGTGAGCTGTCCATAATATGCTTTTATCATGGGTTCTGCCAAATTCCTCTTTGATTGCATTGAAGGGCCTGTCCCAACCCCATGCGTCGATACCCATTACACGGCACCCATGTTCAATCAACCAGAGCGTCGACTCTTCCGTCATGCCGCAACCAACCATGAAATACTCCTGTTTGCCCCACAACTTATCCGCTCCGGTCTGGATCAGTACTATATCCCACGGTTTGAGGGTATATCCAATTTTTATAAGAGCGTTTTGTATATCATCAATGGAAATACCGGTTCCCTGAGGTTTGTCCCGGAAATCAAGGACAACACCATCATGAAAAAACCAGTCAAGCGGCATTTCATCGATTATCTTAGCTTTCTTATTTTCAGATAATGGTGAATAATGCCACGGAGCGTCAACGTGTGTACCCGAATGAGCGGATAACGATACAGCGTCATCAGCCCAGCCCAGACCGTCCGCCATGTCTTCCTTTTTTGCATCGAAAACCAATTCAATTAGTGGCAGACTGGAATTATGCGCTTTATGTTCCACTTTCACTGGTTGTGGTTCGCTGGGACTGTCTTCAGTTGGTATGCTCAAATCATATATTTTGATCATTTAAATTCTCCTCATAGTACATTAATAATTTGATCGATGGAGATTCAAGATTTCTTTGACCTACTATTGGTTTTTTTACCACAAGTTAATTTAGACTTCAGCAGTTTTTTAATGATTACCAATTGAAAGGTTGTATAAATATCAAGACTGACGAGTTGCGGATAACAGGAAGAACTGCTTACTGAAAACACCTACAAAGAAACAATTGTCAGTTTTAAAATGATTGAGGATTACGGATTGAAAGGTGCTATATAATACAAATTAATAATCGTATATTTTCCATTCTCCTTGATCTTGGGAAAAAGTAAGAGGAAAAGCAAATTCTTGACCATTTTGGATAGTAAAGATTTCATATCTGACCCTATCCCTGAGCCATTGCTCTCTAAAAGGCAACAAATGCAACTCTTGATTTTGGGAAGCTACTTCTTTTAACTTATCTAGAGGTAAAGCAGAAAACATTTTTCTGTGTCTTTCTTTTGACCAGTGATGAAAATAGGTCAAAGCTGTCTCAATATCACCATTTTTTAATGCTTCACGCATTTTTTTGAATATTAATCTAAGTTCAGAATCTAAAGTTTTAATTTCTTGTTCGGTTAGCTGTGATAAATTTTTGGGCTCTATAGATTTTTTTAGCCATTCCCAATTATCATTTACAAGTTTTTCTTGTTGTTTAAGATTGTCTAATTCTTTTTGAGATAGTTTCTTTTTTGCCTCATTCAATTTCGTAGTTAAGTCTTTTAAATGATTTTTTTCTTGTTCTGATAAATTTTCTGTTATTTCTTTTTTAGTGCAGGCTGTGATCATTAATTGTTCTGCCGAAAGTCCATTGACAGGAAATTCTTTTTTCATGCTTTGAGATATATAATCTTTACAAATAAAAGTCTGTCTTTGAATAAAATCATTTTCACTTGCGAAAGCTATATTAACCATTAAAGTTAAAATTATAATACTTGTTGATAATAACTTCAAAATATCCTCCTGACCATCTGATTCTTTTTGAAAAGGATTTTTTAACGATTACCGTTTGTAACCTAGCATAAAATTGAAAATTTGAAAAATAAGGATTACAGGAAGAAAGAGATTATTTGTTTAACCTACAAGTCCACACATGCTACGTGAAAAATAGATTGAAGATTACCATTTGAAACACTTGTAATGACTAACTCAACCTCATCTGAAATCTGTCAACTGAAGAAATACCCGCTATTAAATAATATGACATAGTAGAATACTCAAGAATTGCTGGCAGAAATATTGATAATAAAAGAGGCAAAACCATTTCTGGTTCTGCCTCTTTTTAAAGTCATCAACGTAAGCATTCACTTTAAGGCAATGTATATTTAATCTTTGACTTATTATAAGCTTGCCCAACTCCTTCAACAATTAAACTACGTGCCTCGCTTTTCATTTCCTTAGCCTCCCTTAGGCAACACTGCTCTTTGCTTTGACCTGGTTTGCCCATCTCTCGGCCTCGATCCTCTGTAGGGTGTCCTGTAAAAAATCTTTAGGAGGCGCTTCCATCCCTGACTTGGCCACCATTGATATGGCTTCCGTCGGACAGGTCGAAACGCAGAGTCCGCATCCGATGCATCTTCCTTCGATCATCTCAGAGGAATCCTCTCCCTCTTTAATTGCGGCCATCTGGCATCGTTCAATGCATTGACCGCAGGCAGAACAGAGCTCGGAATCTATTTTAGCCTGGTAATAGGATTGGACCATAGCCGCAGGCCGAGGCATCAGCTTTGCATATTTGAGGATTGGACAACAACAGGGGCAACAACAACAAATGGCTGATAACTCTTGGCTGTTGGTTGGAGACAATACCAGGGCAGATTCCTCTGCCAGGTCAAGGACTCTTAAAACTTCCTCTTTACTGATCGCTCTTGCCCATTTGTTGTCAATATAAAACTGGGCCAAGTCTCCAAACGCGAGGCAAGTTTCCTGTGGTCGGTCACACTTCTTGCCAAGAAGCCCTTGCTCTTTGCGGCAGATGCACTGTTGTAAAGAAAAGGTCTTTTGCCCTTCTACCAATTCTCGGACCCGATTGTATGTCTCCACCGCATGTGCTGTCCCAACTGCCGATTCTACCGGAATGACACGCATTTGTTTGGTTTTAACGGGCAAAAAAGACATTCCGAGATAGGGCAGGTATTCTTCAAACATCTGGCAGAATTCCTTGTCCAGGTATTTGAGCTGAAATTCGTAAACACCAACCATGAACTGAAATGCCTGGTAGAGCGCTTTATTTCCTTTTCTGACCCTGAAGATAAGACCCTTCTGGGCCATTTCCTCAAGCCTCCGGGTAAGCTCTGACTCCTCAAGGCCGACCCGGGCGGCGATAGCCGGAATTTCTTCCGGTTCGCTCTTTAGTTTCACAGTAAGCTCTGCCTGTTCTGGCGAAAAGAGCTTTTTCAAGATTCTGATCTCAACCCCAGTCGGCGTTGCAGGGTATCCTACTGGCAGAGTATCCATAAATTCCCTCAGCCTCACATAGACGTCTTCGCCCATATCCTTCCTCCGTTTCCTAGATCAAACTAGCGATGAATCATCGTTAAGCAGATTAGTTCTTAATGCCTTTGATAAAATTTATATATTGTGTTGCTGTTTCCTACGGTTTTTCCATCATAGGAACATGGCCGCAATCTTTGATGATCACAGTTTTGTGATTTTTTAATCCCTTTTCGAAAACCGATACGCTGGAAACATCAATGAGTTTATCCTGATTGCCCCAAAGAATTAAAGCTGGTGCTTTTATCTTCGGCAGATCTTTTTCGAGAGAGAAACTATCGGGATAGATTTCTTTGCCCTCCTTTTCATAAAACTGGCGATTGGCTAAAAAAGTTTTAATCATTACTTTGTCGATAGGATAGGGTACACTCGGCAGATTAACAAAAACGATTGGCATCGTTTCACTGTATCACGCCGCAGGCAACTCGGGCACCGCCGCCGCCGAGAGCTTCGGGATAGTCTGAATAATTGTCGCTGCCCGCATGAACCATCAATGATCTCCCCTTAAGGTCTGAGACTTTCAGCCGCGGTGAGACAACAGGCAGAGTTGCCTTGCCGTCAGTCCCTGCATAAAGGGCGGGTAGGTCTCCCAGGTGCCCTTTTCCGTATGGCCCTTCATGCTTGCCGGTTTTAAGGGGGTCGTAGTGCCCACCTGCGGCAAGAGCCGCAACATGCTTGCCCTCTTTCATGGCATGATTGCAATCAGCATTTTGATGTACATGAAATCCATGCATGCCGGGAGAGAGATCGCTTAGTTGAGGGGTGAGAATAAGGCCGTACTGGCTATCGGTGGCAGTAACGGTGCCAATGTACTTGCCGATACCCTGATCAGTTACCAGATTTACCTTTATTACCATTTCATCAGCCAGGGCATAGCCTGCAAAAGACATAACAATGAAAAGTATAAATAGTGTTTTCTTCATCTTTTCCTCCTTTTAATCAGTGCTTTCGATAAATCGTGAAATCAGGTTCTTATTTAATTTTATAAGCTTTTGCTTTCTAACATGAAAAATATAGTAAAGTTCTATTGGTATGTCAATTATTTTTCCCCTGACGGTGTTTTTGATAATTTGATAAGATATTGCTTACTGTCCGAAAAAATCATCTCATTGTGGATAACAATCGATAAAGATTACCATTTGAAAGAAAGTATGCCCATGAAAAATCCCAAATGCTCCCTTACAGGAAGAAGTGCTTACTGACTACACCTACTAAGTTTCAGTTTTACGTGGCTCTTAAAATTGAAGATTACTGGTTGTAAGGTGCTAACATTTAATATACGAACTTCACTTTCCCCTTCCCCGATGATTTGAATATCGTAAAAGAAACTATTCTACCAGTTTTCTACAATTGTATTTCCCATTAATAAATAAATATCTTAACTTCTTTCATAAACGAATATGTTAATATTTTTCCGTCTTTTGTGCGAATCTTTACCATGTCACCGCTAAAACTGATTACTTGTCCTTCAATGACATTCCCGTTCTGTAATTCTATTCCCTTTAGCCCCTCTATTGCTTGGTAATGCTTTTCTGAATCCACCGGACGATTGGTAACTGAGATATCCTTCTTAGGAACTTTTACTTTATATTTGCGTAGTCGCGTACTGTTGTTGTCCTTCTTAAATTGATTTAAAAGGGCAATCACAGAATCAGCATCGCCCTCGTTATAAGTCTTCAGCAGTGAATCTCTCAAACGCCTTGGTTGTTTTTGTATCCACGCCACAATTCTTCCTGAATCCCTTAAATTATCAAAGTCTGGATGAGCGCTTCTTATGGTATTAAAATGTTTTTCTTTAGCAATTCTTTCTAAATCTTCATTTGAGGTTGGACCAGTTGGTTGATCTGGTACTGGAGCTGGTGCAGGTGCCGGTTGCGCAACGGGTGCTTCGACTTTAGGAGTCGCTACCGATACTAGCTCTTCCCTTTTGTTTAGGTTTGCAATTGTGAACAGAATGCCAGCGAGTACGATAATAATTAGTATAGATATAATGACAGCTTTATTAAGAGTTTTAGCTTTTAGCTTATTTTCTTCTATATGAGGTTTGCCAACTGCTCTTTGCTGTGGTGATAGTCTCGAAAGAGTTTCTGCTTTTACCTTTCTTTCTTCTATGTGAGGTGTGCTAACTGCACTTTGCTGTGGTGATGGTCTCGAAAGGGTTTCTGTTTTTACCTTTGTTTCCTCTATGTGAGGTGTGCTAACTGCACTTTGCTGTGATGATGGTCTCGGAGGTGGTTCCTCGGTTATCTTTGAAACTTCTCGCGGCGGAACTTTTTGTTCTAATATATTTTGTTTGGCAACTTTAACCGGAGGTAAGGCCATAGTGCAGTGCCAGCATTTTATTGCATCATCTTGAAGCTCTCCATCACAGAATGGACATTTTTTCATAGAAACTTTTGGCGGCGGAACTTTTTGTTCTGACGTATCTTGCTTGGCAGCTTTAACCTGAGGTAAAGTCATAGTGCAGTGCCGGCATTTTATTGCATCGTCTTGAATCTCTCCATCACAGAATGGACATTTCTTCATCGCTGCTCCTTTAAAACACAAAACCCTGCGCTCTTTTAATAAACTTAGTTTTTCCAGATGTGTTGAACATCATTATAGCACATTATTTTTTTTAAAAAAGGAGGGAAACAGAGCATCCTTTATTACGGGTTGAAATATTGTGTGAATTGGAAAAAACATAAAAACAACATTGTAGGAAGTTAGATTCAGAGATCGCTTTTTTAGAATTGGGATCGAAGCGACGCCGCGCAGCGCCCGCATAATAATGAGACTCGACGACTATAGGAGTCGTTAGTCGTAGTGAGACTCGCTGAAAACGAACAAAGTGAAGTTTGAAGAGGAAGTCGAACTATCCAATAGCCAAAGGCTATTGGGAATTATCCCAGAAGCGTAGTACCCTGAAGGGCATCTACGACGACGTGGGATTTCTACCTTATGTAATTTTCCCGATCCATAAGTTCATCCACCCAATGAGATGGTTTTGATTATTCTGTAACCAGTCTAAAAAAAATGAATCGCAGCCGTATTCCTTTATCAAACGTCAATGGTAAAGATTTGACCCCACTTTCACTCCATAACCGGATAGTTTATGTGCCTCTTTCAACTGTTCAAAAACAACTTGACAAGACGCACCTGATGGCGTTACTACAATATATAAACTGGAATGATTCCGAAATGAAAAAGATTAACAAAGAAGACCTAATTGGTCAGTTGAAGGAAAAAGGCCTCAAAATTACGCTACAGCGTCTGGCGATTATCGACGCGCTGGCGGAAAATTGCGATGCGCATCCGGGCGCTTCGCTCATCTATAATGAGGCCCGAAAGAAAGCCAAACGCGTCAGCCTCTCCACGGTTTACGCAACGCTCAAGGAGTTTTCCGAAAGCGGACTGATCAAGCAACTGGAGTTTGACCGGATGGAAAACCGTTATGACGGCAATCTGTCTGAACATATTAACCTCATCTGCAAACGGTGCGGAACAATTATTGATTACCATATTCCTGCGAACCTTGAACCCAAAGACATTGCCCGAAAATCGGGATTTGTCGTCACCGATACCCGGATGGAATTCCACGGGTATTGCCGCGACTGTCTGAAGCGACCCGACTAATCTTCTTATCCTACAGCCTCGCGGCATATAAACCGACGGTGAAAGAAGCAGATAAGCGGCTTTTATTTTTTGACTGGAATCATTCCAGATTAGATAAGGAAAGGTAAAATAACCATAAATTGTGCAGCACTTTTCAACTATTCTCATTATGAAAGGAGGAAATAACATGACTGAAGAAAGCAAGTGCCCGATAACGGGCAGGATGAGCAAACCCATTTCCGGCGCCGGCATGTCGAACCGTGACTGGTGGCCGAACCAATTGAACCTCAGGATTCTCCATCAGCACTCGCAGAAAAGCAATCCGATGGGCGAGGCGTTTAACTACGCCAGGGAATTCAAGAAGCTCGACCTGGCGGCCCTGAAGAAGGACCTCTATGCTCTGATGACCGACTCTCAGGACTGGTGGCCAGCCGACTGGGGTCACTACGGGCCGCTCTTCATCCGAATGGCGTGGCACAGCGCCGGAACTTACCGCATGGGCGATGGCCGCGGGGGTGCGGGCTCCGGTTCCCAACGCCTGGCGCCCCTCAACAGCTGGCCCGACAACGTGAACCTTGACAAAGCGCGCCGTCTGCTCTGGCCGATCAAGCAGAAATACGGCAAGAAAATCTCCTGGGCCGACCTGATGATCCTCGCCGGCAACTGCGCCATCGAGTCGATGGGGTTCAAAACCTTCGGCTTCGCTGGCGGGCGTGAGGACGTCTGGGAGCCGGAAGAGGACATCTACTGGGGCAGCGAGGACAAATGGCTGGGCGACCAGCGCTACTCCGGCAAGCGCGATCTCGAAAACCCGCTCGCCGCCGTGCAGATGGGCCTGATCTACGTGAACCCGGAGGGTCCCAACGGCAACCCGGATCCGGTCGCCTCCGGCCGTGACGTTCGAGAAACCTTCGCGCGCATGGCCATGAACGACGAAGAGACCGTCGCGCTCGTTGCCGGCGGCCACACCTTCGGCAAATGCCATGGCGCCGGTCCTGCTACCCATGTGGGGCCTGTGCCCGAAGGGGCCGGCCTCGAAGAGCAGGGCCTCGGCTGGAAGAGCAGCTTCGGCAGCGGCAAAGGCGGCGATACGATCAGCAGCGGCATCGAGGGCGCCTGGAAGCCGAATCCGACCAAATGGGATATGGGCTATCTGAAGGTGCTATTCAAATACGAGTGGGAACTGGTCAAGAGCCCGGCAGGCGCGAATCAGTGGCTGGCCAAGGATGTGGCCGAAGAGGACATGGTGGTTGACGCGCACGACCCGGCGAAGAAGCGCCGGCCGATGATGACTACGGCGGATCTCTCCCTTCGCTTCGACCCGATCTACGAGCCGATCGCGCGGCGCTATCTGGCAAACCCCAAGGCATTAGCCGACGCCTTCGCCCGGGCGTGGTTCAAGCTGACCCACCGCGACATGGGCCCCCGCTCGCGCTATCTCGGTCCGGAGGTTCCGGCCGAAGAACTCATCTGGCAGGATCCCATTCCCGCCGTCAATCACAAACTGATGAATAAACAGGACATTGCCTCCCTCAAGGGCAAGATCCTGGCTTCCGGCCTGTCTGTCTCAGAGCTGGTCTCGACCGCCTGGGCGTCGGCATCCACTTTCCGCGGCTCCGACATGCGCGGAGGGGCGAACGGGGCGCGTATTCGTCTGGTGCCGCAGAAGGATTGGGAAGTCAATCAGCCGGCCCGGCTGGCAAAGGTCCTCAATATCCTGGAGCGCATCCAGAAAGCATTCAACAAATCCCAGTCCGGCGGCAAGCAGGCATCACTTGCTGACCTGATCGTTCTGGGCGGTTGCGCGGGCGTCGAGCAGGCAGCGAAGAACGCCGGTTACAAAATGACGGTTCTCTTCGCGCCGGGACGCATGGACGCCTCGCAGAAGCAAACCGACGCGGCCTCCTTCGCCGTCCTCGAGCCGAAGGCAGACGGCTTCCGCAACTGCCAGAAGGCCCCCTATGCCGTCACGGCCGAGGAGATGCTGGTGGATAAGGCCCAATTGCTGACCCTGACCGCACCCGAAATGACAGTGCTTATTGGCGGCATGCGCGTCCTGAATACCAACTTCGGAGGCTCTCAGCACGGCGTCTTCACTAATCGTCCGGAGGCGCTCACCAATGACTTCTTCGTAAACCTGCTCGATATGGGTACCCAGTGGAAGGCGGTTTCGAAAGACCCGGACGTGTTTGAAGGGCGCGATCGCAAGACGGGTGCCCTCAAGTGGACTGGCACACGTGTCGACCTCTTCTTTGGTTCGAACTCCCAGCTTAGGGCACTGGCGGAAGTCTACGGATGTAAAGACTCCCAGGAGAAGTTCATAAACGATTTTGTCGCAGTGTGGAACAAGGTCATGAACCTGGACCGTTTTGATCTCGCGTGATTTTGGCATAACCGTCTTCGATGGTTCCGGACGGAGCTGCAAAAAAACCATCATCTGACACCGGTTCCAGCGGTCTGCGTATCGCCGCCGCTGAACCGGAACATGGACGTCCCTTGGATTTCCTTCAATCGGCTATTACCTATGCTGTATGGAGGGGGAAGGCTATTGTTGAGGACAATTCATACCTGATTGAATGAAACTGAATTGATATTTTGAAGTACGGCCCCTATTATATTCGGCAACGCTGAAAGCGGCCAGAGCGTCCGCCCTTTTTATATTGATGGCATGGTTAAAAGATTAATTCCCAAGTATCAACAGCCGACGGGCGCGCGTCAGTGCAGTTTTTGGCCGCCCTTTTTCATATTCAGCATTTCCTGCATAAGCTCGTCGATGTTCGCGCCGGGGGTATAACCGAATTCCTGAAGAACAGCGGCATCGAACATTTCTTCCAGTTTCTGGAGTTGTTTCAGAGCGGTTTCATTCTGGCTGAAGGACTTATCCATCATCTCGACCAGATTGTCCGCGGATTTTTTGAGATCGCTCAAATCGATATTCAGAGGCGTAAGGGCGAACACCTTTTTCAAAAGATCGTAGCATGCTTTGGCGTTAAAAATCTGAATATACGGCGGGACTCTGGCCGTGATGCCAGCCGCCTCGATACCCTCCCCGCCGGCCTGGTTCAACAGCATCGTGGAGAAACTGCACGGCCCCGCGTAATTCAGAAATGGGAACGATTTGAATTCGCTCTTCAACTCCGGACGGCTCAGCACGGCAAAGACCTTCGTTTCCCGGGTATGGGGAACCTGGTCGTAAACGCCGCCCAGCGAATAAATCCTTGGAACCCGATAACGTTTGGCAATGCTCAGAATGGCTGACGCGTATTCCGGCCACCTCAGGTTCGGTTCGGAGCCTGTAAAAAGAATCAGGTCATGTTCAGCGCCGCTCTTCCAGAAAAAGAATTCACTGGCGGGTTCTGCAAGCGACTTGATCAGGCCTTCTTCGATTACCGCATGGGGTCTCATGATCTGAGCCGGATCAAAGCCTGGGACCTGCCAGATATGGAAACGGCTGGAATCGATGTGGGCGAACTTTTGGGCATTAAGCTTGCGGCGCAGGAAGTCGATGCATCCGGTCGCAACCTCGCCCGCATTCAACCAGCCGTTTAAGCCGATCAGAATGTATGGATTTACAAGGTCGGGTGTATCCTGAAAAATGAGACTTTCGTTCATAAGTACTCCTGTATCGTAATTTGCTGCTGCGATCAATCCATGATCGCAAGCTGAAAAAACCATCTCCCCAAAAGAAAACCGAAACTACAGTGTGATTATTGTTTGTCCGCTCTGCGCAGTCAAGTATTTCTATTTGCAAATTATACCAAAAGAGTTACCTGATTACTGATCATTTACAACTGCCCCTAATTGTCCTTTTGAATAATACGGGTGTTCCCCTCATTATTGTTGAAACTCTAATTCCGAAAGCGAAGCATAACGGAATTGGTAAGTTGAACAATCCCGTGAAGCGGAGGGTTTAATACCCCGCAGCTTGCTACGGAATCTGTTTCCAAAGCTTGCTTTGGGGTTCATACCCGTGATTTCTAAAAAGTTTAATCTGTTCCTGATAGATACTCATCTCTTCAGGAGTGACTTTTTCCAAAACACACTCTTCCACCATATAACTTGTTACTTTATCATCAAATTGTATCCTGGCGCTGCTGTTCCCGGTCACCTCAAGTGCTACTCTGTCTTTTACATATAAAAGCGTTCGTCCTCCGGATTCCAGTTGATGATAAACCATATTTTTTTTCGGCGTCGGCAGGCCTATCATTTCAGTGTGTTCTTCAAAGTTCTGACGACCAATTTCCGTTTTAACCCCGTCCACAAGAAATAAAACTACGCCTAAAGGCATCATTGTTACCATGCCGGCAACTGTAGTTGTCATACCCACGGCAAAACTCGAATAATCCGTAAATGTTCGGGAACGAAGCTCTAAAGGAGTCAATTTACGAAATTTCAAAACAATGCGACAGCCATAGAAATCCTTAAAGCTTTCCTCCAACTGATAATATTTTAATGCACGCACAATAAATTCGGAGACATGACCAAGGTAAAGTTTTTCACCGGGCGGCAATTTTACCGATTCCGGATTAACATCGCGCGACAACTTCAGACAACTGAAAAGTGTATCCTGTGCTCCCGGTTGTGTTGCGCACCCAGGCAACAGAATCGCATTGATTTCACCTCTGGTGGCACGCGCTTTTACCTCTTCTTCATAAGGGTCCATAGTTCTATCGATATAATTCTGATAAAATGCACCACACCCTGACAAATTAATAACAAGAATGATGCTGCTCAGCAGTAAAATTACCAATCGTACTGCTGTCTTTTTTGTATTTGGTAAAGAATATAATTTATACTTGAGCATGGCAGGTTCTACTTATTGGATTTTATTGTAAAACTCCAATTACGAAAGTGAAATCCGGCGCATGCCGGACGAAGCGTATCGGAATTGGTAAGTTGAACAATCCCGCAAAGTGGAGGGTATAATACCCCGCAGCGAGCTTTGGGGTTCATACCCGTGATTTAGGGTAAAAAATATATGAATAACGTCTTTTTGTCAAAAATATAATGAGACTCGCTGATAATGAGACCCAAGCTTCAGAAACAAAGTGAACTGAAGCTTGCTGGTCGTAATGAGACTCGCTGAAAACGAACAAAGTGAAGTTTGAAGAGGAAGTCGAACTATCCAATAGCTAAAGGCTATTGGAAATTAATGAAACTCAAATGTTACAAACACAGTGCAGTAACATTTGTTAGTTGAATTATCCCGCCGCAGGCGGAGGATATCGCAGATATCCGTGGTATCCCAAGAAGCGTAGTACCCTGAATAACCTGAAGGTCACCATGGGGGCATCTACGACGACGTGGGACTTCTACCTTATGTAATTTTCCCGATCCATAAGTTCCTCTGCCCAATGAGATGGTTTTGATTATTCTGCAACTAGTCTAGAAAAAATAGAACCATTGTCCTTATTATCCGTCTTCATGGTATTTGAAGAGGACGTATCTTTGCTTGAACAAGATTGATTAAAGTTACACAATCATCATAGAACACATCAATCCGTTTAGCGTCTGTCTCACTCGGGAAATTCATATGAGCGACAACATTTCTTGGTAGTCTTAGCTCTTCAATGCCGAGCATCCATTTGTCCAAATCAGGGATTACTGGAATAAAAAGATTTGCGTTGGCACGGATTATTTCATTAAGGTCTACCAAGTCAATGTAATAAATCCCATGTTTACCGGGTTTTCCATGCCAAGATTTTTTGAGGTAATTATCTTGAAAGTGCTTTGCCTTTTTTTGGATTTCCTTATCGACGGCAATAATCCACCAATCTGGTGGTATTTGAACCGACAGCACTGTGTGAATGATGACACGAAATATATTTTCGATACAATACAACTTCCAATATGTTTGGCGTCCAATTAGTTTGCCGCTATTACCAACAGTACGATAATCAAATGGTGACAAACGAAAGTCTCTTGCAACGGGCATATTACTTATTTCTCTTTAGAGATTTTGAAGATTTCTTAGACTTAGACAGAGAAACAGCCACCACCGCTGGGTTAGTATCAAGAAACTCAGCAATCTCTATATTAGAAAAACCGGCAATATTAAGTTGGAGAGCTTTCTCCTTTTGTGGCACCCCTTCCATCGATTGTAGCAGAAGGAGAACTAGTAATCGTTCGATTCTATCTGTTGATGATTCCATTATTATCTCCGTTTCTTGGTTTTTCGTCTGAGGTTAGATGTAAGAGTTCTAACCGTCTCTATTGACGTATTTAAGACATCTGCGATAGCTTGATTCTCGAGGCCTGCAAGTTTTAATAATCGTGCTCGTTCTGTTATACTCTTGTCGACCCCAACCTGAATACTCATCACTTGAAGTATTTGTGTAAGTTTTTCTAGAATTTGTTCGTCGATTGATTTAGACATAATAATTACTCCTGTTTTATTTTCTTTTTTGAATAGAGATACGGTGAGACATCTGTAGCAGATTTTTTGCCAAGTATTTTAGCAATATCGGTTGGTGTAAGTCCAGAAGACTTCAAAATCCGCGCCGCCGAGGGCTCGCTAAAGCCATTCTCTCCTTTGTTAATCTCAATAAATAACCTAAGAAGTGCATCAAGTCGCATTACAATTGCATCTCGTTGGTCAGAAGATTCCTTTTTCATTATCGTACTCTCCATATTTTATGATCGCACCCGGTATAACGGAGCGGCGACCGAACAACGTTTACATGTATCTTGTACCAAGGGTCTTCGCTCCTCTGCTTTGCGGAATTGGAGTTTCACGAAAATCACGTGCTTAAATATACTCGCAATTTTCTTGATTTCAATTATCTTTTGTCATCGACGCGTGTTTTTGCAGCATGTCTCCCAGAATTTGGCCTTGATTAAATAAAACCGTCCCCATTATTCACCCAATCATAACTTGAACATCATAGCTATTTCTCTAGCCCGTGACTCTACGAGCCCTCTATTTGTCTTATCCAGATATATGCAATGAGCAACATAGTTTCTCGAAGGCAAAATTTTCTTGAATGTATTAATAAAACTACTTTTATCTTGTTCTTTTAGAGTTGGTAAAACATCTTTCCAGTTTTTATTTGATGTAATTATTTGAAAAAGATGACCTAATGTAACACAATCCAAATCATCTTTTCTTTTATTATGTGTGTAATATGGTTCATTTTTTGCTCTTTTGATATCTTTTTTTATGTTATCATCTAACCTGTTATCCATCCAGCCTTTCTCATTCCCGAATGTAGAACGTAATAAATTTCTCAATGTATTTTCCAAACAAAAAATAACCCTGTAAGCCTCCATCATTTCCCCAGCTTCTTTATAATGGCTTAATGGTTTTAACGGATTGATTGACCTTGTTCCTTCATTTGAAAATCCTTTTCTAGGACTTAAAGAATCTGTAAATTTTACTTTGGCCATTCGATAAAGATTTTGACCTTTGATCTCGTTTGTCTTTTTCCATTTACCGTCGGCTTTGATAATATAACCGTAACCTTTTGCACGATTAAGAATTGTACTAACTGTAGTACTAGCTATACCAACAGCACTCGATATTTCGTGATGGTTTTTGCTTTTTGCCGAATTTAGAACATCAATCGCTTTTTTATGAATAGAAAGCAGCGCTTGAAGATTTGACGTAAGCTCTTCTGCGTTAGAAGACATCTAGATCACCTTCCTATAACCTTTTCCTTCTTTAATTAAGATTCCTTCTGATTCTAATTTTTTCCACAAATTAATAATTGTACTTGCACTTGTTTTTACTTCTTTGCTTATTTCCCTTTGCCCTTTGATCCCGGTCAAATCATAAATTTTTCTTTCCTGTGAACTCAATTCCTTTATACTTTCTGAAATGTTTTGTTTAACCAAAAACTCCATCATCTCCCTTATTTTTTTGATGTCTTGGTCATTTATTCTCTCTTCCATCCTTCCATTTGCCTTGGGTTTCTCACACCAACTAAAATAGCAATATCTTCCGAGGTCAACCCAAGGTTCTTGAGCGCATACACTTGGTCGTTTTTATCCTTTAAATTTTGGATTGTAAGTACTACCAATGAACATAAGAAGCTATGAGTCTATTTCTTCTTTCCCTTTTTTCTTCATCGACTCCGGTATCGGATAAAGATGAAGAATTTTTGCATTTTTCTCAGGACCGATCTGAAATGCAACACCACTCGCAACCCAACGCTTCACTGCCTTGCTTAAGTTGCTGTGATCAATTTTGCATTTCGTGGCGATTTCGCGTTGCGTTGCTCCGCCGTCACATAAATTGAATGCTTTCACGTATTCTGGTGATGTACAAACAATCTTCTCCACCTTATCCACGGGAATGGCAATGCTCCCAACTACTTGAATCAAAATTTTAAGCAAAGGTTCTAGCTTTTCATTATCATCCATTTTTTGCCTCCTTTGAGGAATTTTACGAGCAAAAGACTTTCTTACAATTACCTAAAGAAGATACTTTTCTTTAAAAACACGATATTTACCGCCAACTATTAGGACGCTGATTTCTCAGAAACTACTTTCTTCGCTTTTCCTTTTTGTTTCCTTATAGCGAATAACATGACTCGCACGGTGTTTGGCGAAGTGCCAAGCATATTTGCAATTTCCTTCGGCTGTAATCCTGCATGTGATAACATCCAAATAAGCTCAGACTGGTTTTTGTTTTCAGATTTAAAAAGAACCATCAATTTGATGATTGCATCTAATTTGGAATTCAAAGATATAATCAGGTTTTGTAATACTTTGTCATTCATTGTTGGCTTTCCCTTTCGTCATCCTCGTTTTTCTTTGTGATAGCGTTGCAGTTACGTAGTTTGCTGGCTTACCAAGAATCCTCGCGATATCCGCTGGAGACACCCCAATCTTGTTCAGCTTAACTATTTTCTCAGCCATCGAGAGGCCATCCTTTTCTCCAGCATCAAGACCCAATGCTATCAAAATATTCAACCTCTTGACAATTTCATCAATTGTCTTTTCATTTTTTTCCATTGTTCCCTCCAGTTAATAGCATGGCTAATGCTATCATTCTTTCAACATACTGTCAATACAGTATTTTTAATATAGATCATTAAGCAATTGTTTTATTTTTTTCAAGCAGGTAGGTTAATCTGGAGGTCTAAGTTATTCTGGACAATTATATTTTTCTATACATATCTATTTGAAGCGTCCGCAATATTCATTTAATTTTTCGCTACATCTCACCTTCTATTTCATATCCCTAAATTTGGCTCGATGTTCTCTTTTTAACCTCTTCCACGATTTTTGGTAAAATAGTGCCGGTCTTTCCCCGGATTAGATAATCGGATATACCCTCTTCGGTAAGCGGTGTGCGATCAGAATTGATTTCAATTATAATTGTTTTCTGTTTAGATTGATACTGTTTTGCCATCCTGGGCAGCATGGCAAAAGGATGAACTACCGCCGACGTCCCGCAAATCAGCATCAGATCACATCTTCCTACTTCTGCCTGGCTTTCCTGGGATACATCCGCGGGAATAGCTTCATGAAAATGGACGACATCCGACTTCAGAACACCATTGCATTTTCGGCATAAAGGCGGCAAGCGATCTTCCGCCAGTAACCGATCCAGCTCGAATTCCCTCGGATCAAACCGGGAATCGCAGGAAAAACATCTCAGTAATGAAATATTTCCATGATAATCCAGAACTCTCTTACTGCCCGCTTTCTGGTGCAGGTTATCAATATTCTGGGTGACGATGCATTTCAGGATTGCCATCTTCTCCAATTCGGCCAGGGCAAAATGCCCGGGATTAGGGAGGGCATTAATCAAATCCCCCAGAAGCGAAGCGCCGGTCATGCGCTCTATCCAGTATTCTTTGGGGTTTTGTTGAAACTTGTAATAACTCTGATAGGCCTTTCTTTCAGCATCGGGGTTTTTGGTCCAAATCCCGTTAGGTCCCCGAAAATCAGAGATTCCCGATTCGGTGGACATACCGGCTCCGGTCAACCCGATGGCATGTTTGCTTTTGATTATCAGCTGAGCTACTTTTGAAATTAATTCTTCCATATCCATTCTTTAGTTATTCTGCAGATAATGAGGGGTCAGGTCTTGAAATATTAGTTCCCCCTATCTCGCCTCATGGGCCTTTTTCCCGTAAACCCTCTCATACGCCGCGCAGTATGGGCATAAGCCATTCTCGATATTCTTGACAAACCAATAAGCGATACCACGCTGTTTCTTCCTCGCGTGCGAGCATACCGGGCACGTGACGCAGTGCTCGGCCATTTTTTTATCTTTTTCGGTAGCAGTAGTTGTGTTCATATTAAGGTTCTCTGTGATACAAGTGTTATGCAGTCTTGGACTACTATTAACATTTTGTCTCCTCTGCAATAATAATCATGTGCTTAAATATACTCGCAAGGGGTTGATCAGCAGGATAGCGTTTCAGCCATAACCGCTCGTTTGGCCTTTTTCCAGTCTGCCGATTTATGAGAAACTTTCCATAAATCATGATTGCTCTGCATATTCAGCCAAAGCTCAGGTGTCGTATTGAACGTTACCGACAGACGTAAAGCCATATCCGGTGTGACAGCTCCACGCCTATTGATGATTTTAGAAACCGTCTTGCGTGATACATTCAACATGCCGGACAGGGCAGAAATGTTGAGATTAAGCGGTTCAAGATAATGTTCTTTCAGAATTACGCCCGGGTGAACAGGCTGTCTCTTTTTTGCTCTCATTGTTGTTACCTCTAATGATAATCTTCATAATTTGTTTCATAGGCAGCACCTTCAAGAAACCTAAACGTTATTCGCCAGTTTCCGGAAACTTTTATTGCCCATCTGTTGTCAGCTTTTGGCTCCAGTAAATGTAAATACGAACCAGGATAGTTCATGTCACGAATTTCATTTGCCGCATCAAGCCGATCCAAAATAGCGGCAAGCTTCTTCTCATGCTTCGGCTGTATTCCCTTTTTCGTCCCTTCATAGAAAAAATCTTCCAGCCCTTTATGCATGAATGATTTGATCATGACATTACTGTAACCTATGCGGTTACGGTTGTCAAGAAATTTCTTTAATGATGGACTTTTCTAATAGAAGAATACGACTATTCACGCTTCACGAGGGCAGCTCTATTATCCTTCTTGACCGGGGACGATAATGCGGGAAGCTTCCTGCCTTTGGATCTCCTTCGCTTCGGCAATCATCGCCTGAACTGCTTTTTCAATAGCCGCGGGCAACTTATCCGCTGCTTCGCTGAGAGTCTTTACCCCTTCAATGATGCACTGAACCGGAATCGGTCCATTGGGGGTCATCAGTTGAGTCATGCCGGTAAAAATACGTTCTCTGCTCTCATCAACAGAGCCGTCAATTCTGACCGGCGTGAGGCAACGGATTGTGGCATAGGTAAGGTCGGTGAATGTCTCTTCTTTGTAAAGATTATCCTTATTTATTTTAATTTCTGTTTTTTTTGATCCGTCAGCGATACTCATGAGGTCTCTCCTTTGCGTGTGGGGTTCTCTGCTCATCTGCTCCAAAGAATTACGGAAAGCGCAAACCCAACAGCCCCTGTTTTTCCGGATTATTTCTTAATTGCTACACTGAAAAAGTCGAAGCGTCAAATGACATTTTTAGTCTCCCGGTATTCGTAACCTGAAGGTCATCATGACCAGGGGTTCGCTGCGGGAAAGATAGAGCAGGATGAATCTCTTAAGAGTCTATCTTTCGATAGAATATATTTTTTGCCAGTTCCGCCATTAAAATATAAAGCACCATAATGATCCCCAGTATCATCAGAAACGACATGGGCAGAGGCACAAAATCAAATATTTTCGCGAGTGGTGTAATAAAAGGAAAGATCAGCGTAGCAATAACAATAGAAATTGTGGCAATGAGGAGATATTTCCCCGGCCGGCTCTTAAAGAAAGGCCTTCTGCTGCGAATGACAAGCACAATAATTGAAGCGGAAATAACGGATTCCATAAACCATCCTGTTCGGAATTGATCCGTTGAAGCGTGCAGGATGAGCAACAGAACACCAAAAGTCAGATAATCGAAAACTGAGCTGATCAAGCCAAAAGTGATCATGAATTTTTTAATAAAAGATATATTCCACCGTCTCGGTCGATTTACCATTTCTTCGTCTGTCCGATCCGTGGCAATGGTCATTTCCGGAAAATCAGTCATCAGGTTCGTCAACAGAATTTGTTTGGGCAACAAGGGAAGAAAAGACAGAAACAGAGAAGCACCAGCCATGCTGAACATGTTACCAAAATTAGCGCTGGTAGCCATAAAGACGTATTTCATGGTATTGGCCAGCGTAGTTCTCCCCTGATGGACACCTTGCACAAGCACCTCCAGATTCTTTTCCAGAAGCACGATATCGGCCGATTCTTTAGCCACATCCACGGCAGTATCAACAGAAATACTCACGTCCGAGGCGTGGAGGGCGGAAACATCATTGATGCCGTCTCCGATATAACCCACAACATGTCCGGCCTTCCTCAGCGCAAGGATAATGCGTTCTTTTTGATTGGGTTCTACTTCGGCAAAGATGTCCGTTTGGGTTACTTTTTGCAATAGAGCGGCATCACTTATTTCACGCAGTTCGGTACCGGTGAGGATTTTAGCATCAGGCTTTCCCACTTCCTGACTTATCTTGGCGGCGACGAGACAATTATCTCCGGTGATAATTTTCAGGGAAACACCGAGTTGCTTCAGGCGATTTATTGTTTCCAAAACTCCTTTTTTAGGCGGATCGAAGAAAAGCAGGAAACCGAGGAAGATCATGTCCCGCTCGGAATCTTTATTGATGACGGACTCACTTCCCATATCCCGCAGGGCAACACCAAGCACGCGGAAGCCCTGGCTGCTGAGCTCCTCGAACTTCTGCTGAATCTCTTGCGTCACTGTGATCGTGTCTATCTTATCCCCGGCCTTGTTCTCCGCAAAAGGGCAGACAGCGAGCACATTCGAGAGTGCCCCTTTCGTAATTATTAAATACCGGCCATCCTTTTTGATCAGGATACTCAATCGCTTGCGGATGAAATCATAGGGAACCTCGTCAACTTTTTCATATCCGGAAATATCCTGTTTTTTATAAGAACGGATCGCGTCGTCGATAGGATTGGCAAAGCCTTTTTCATAGAAAGAATTCAGATAGGCATGAAAGAAAACCCGCTCACTGGGATTGCCGTCGATGTCTATTGCCGAATCAAGGCATACGGTCCCTTCAGTTAGGGTTCCTGTCTTATCCGAGCATAGAACGTTCATACTCCCGAAGTTTTCTATGGAGGCAAGCCGCTTTACTATGACCTTTTGCTGAGCCATTTTTCTGGCGCCGTGAGCCAGGTTGATGCTGATTATGGCCGGCAGTAACTGCGGCGTCAGTCCGACAGCGAGGGCCAGAGAAAAAAGGAAGGATTCGAGAACAGGGCGATGAAAAAAGACATTGATGGCAAAAACGGCAATGACCAGTAACAGGGTCACTTCGAGCAGTAAATAACCAAACCGCCGGATGCCATGCTCAAATTCGGTTTCCGGTGGTTTCAATTTCAACCTCTCGGAGATTTTACCGAATTCCGCCTGCTTTCCCGTAAAAATCACAACAGCCCTGGCTGTACCGCTGACAACATGGGTTCCCATAAAAAGGCTGTTGGTGCGCTTGCTGAGGGGTGTTTCCGCCGGCAGCGTTCCGGCTTCCTTTTCCACCGGATAAGTTTCACCCGTCAAAGTTGCTTCATCGACAAAGAGATCCCTGGATTCCAGAATCATGCCGTCGGCAGGAATCGCATCTCCGGCATTCAATATAACGACATCACCCGGAACAACATCTTCCAGCGCAATATCTTGCTCGCTGCTGTCACGAAGAACAGTGGTCTTGATCTTGACTATGGCCAGCATTTTTTCGAGAGCATCAACGGCGCCCTTTTCCTGCCAGAATCCCAGAAGACCGCTGATTAAAACGATCACAATAATAATAGCGGCATCTGCCGGGTCACGAAGAAAAGCAGAGAGCCCGGCTGCAAAAATCAAGGTCAGGATAATAGGACTTTTGAATTGGGCAATGAGCAGTGCCAGCGTGTCCGACCGTTTCGGGGATGAAAGAAGGTTGGCGCCATACTGGATCAGCCGTTGTTTGGCCTCCTCATTGCTTAATCCTTCCTTCTGTGCATTAAGCTGGGTCAATAAACCGAGCTGGGGAACACTCCAATATGTTGGCGGCTGCTGGATCATATGGTTTGCTGGTATCTGAGAATTTAATACAACTGTCTCCGATTATGATCCGGGATATAGGCCTTGATCTGCGGATCATATGTCGGAAAATAAGGTTCTTTTTTTCAAAACCGGCTCCGATCCTTATGGCCTAAAGATCATGGAGCTCAAGTTTTGTAATATTTCGCTTTACCGTAACCTGAGGGTCACCTACGACTTAACGGCTTACAGATGACCGATATAGAGCAACAGCAAAATCGCCAGAACATGTAATACCCACCAGCCCGGTTGGAACAATATAAAATATTTCATGACACTCTCCTTCTATTTCCAAAAATAATAACCGATAATGTAAACGGTGGTTAAGGTGACAACATGCACAAACCAAAATCCCATGTTCGGGAAGCGGAAAAACCTGCCGCTGCGCATCGGGGCGTCGGGCTCGTTTACTGTAAGCTCCAGTTCAAAAAGGGCTTTGCCCACGGCAAATTTCCCCCAAAGCAGCACGATATCAGCCAGGAGCGTTCCCATGAGGATTGTCTGTAGAGTCCATACTTCCGGGGGGTTTTTAATTGAAAAATGAGCCATAGCGATTGTACCGATGATTACCGTCATGCCATTGAGAAGATAAGCAAAAGAGATTGTTGATCGAAAAATAAAGAGGACAGGAATGATGACCACGCTGATAAACCCGGCCACGAGGGGTATATAATTTTCCGCGTCTTTGGCAAAAGGATGTATCCGCAGATGGAGCAGCCAGCCACCCAAAGCTAAAAAAAAGATGGCCAAAATCAATATTCTCCGGAGATTGTCTTTCTTCTTCATAGTTCACCTCTCTTTTTTTATTTTACGGACGTGTGACCTCGTGTGACCTTCAGGTTATTAGGTTATGCACTCGGTAAATAGGGAAAGCACCCTATTTTTTTAAAAAACCACATGCTTAAATATACTCGCAATTTTCTTTATTTCAATTCTTTTTTTAAACGAAGGCTGAAATCTGATTTGTGTCCAAGATTTAATTGACATACAGAACTGAATTTCTTATACTCGCCTTTAAAGAGAAAGCTCTTATCAATTCAACTTAATTTACAACAGCTAAGCTTCCAGTTCTGCCAAAAGATACCCGGCGTCTGATCATTATGGAAATATTCTCTTTTTCGTGAATCGTGTTTGCAATTGCCGGTGGAGGTCCGGCGAAGAAAATGAAAAATGATAAAAAATCCGAGCAAGAAGCCGCGAAGTTGGAGCAAAATGATCAAACCAGCAAGCTCATAGCTTCCCTGCAAGAATCTTTGCAAAGATACGAGACGATCCTCAATGATCTCGATGTCTACCTTGGAGAAACGGATCTCGAGGGAAACATTACTTTCATCAACGATGCCGGATGCAGATTGGCGGAATTGTCGCGGAGAATATTGATAGGTCGTCACTATAAGACTTTTACTGATCCGGAGACAGCAGAGAGGATTCGTCAAATTTATGAAAATATATACAAAACCGGCATTCCAGCCAAGAATGTAATTTTTGAAGTCATCGACAAGCATGGCCGGCGAAGAACGGTCGACCAATCCGTTTCTCTGATTCGCAATACGGAAGGAGTTATTACGGGCTTCCGCAATGTGTCACTTGATATTACCGCCCGCAAAGAAGCGGAAAATAAATTGACCGAACATCGCTCCCGGCTGGAAGCTATTTTTAGGAGTGTCAAGGATGCCATCATTACCGTTGATCCCAATCTTATTGTCATAGAAGCAAATAAATCAATGGAGAATATCTGTGGTACAGAAGTCGAGGAAATTGTCGGTAAGGAATTCCCCCAATGCCAACAGCATTGCAATCAAGCCTGCCATGAGGTCCTCGGGCAAACGCTGGAAAAGAAGACGGCAATTAAGGAATATCGAATAGAATGCGAGAATCAACATCGGCTTCAACAGGTAGTCAACGTATCCAGTTCTCCCCTTCTTGATCCACAGGGTAAATTCATGGGAGCGGTACTTATCATTCGAGATATCACGTTGTTGAGAGAAATAGAAAGGGAATTGCGGGAGCGCAACCAATTTCAAAATCTGATCGGCAGAAACAAGACCATGCAGGATATTTACAGCCTATTGGAGGATTTGGCTAATCTGGATACAGCGGTTCTAGTGACAGGTGAAAGCGGCACAGGGAAAGAGCTGGTGGCCCGTGCGCTGCATTACAGCGGGAACCGGGCTTTTAAACCTTTTGTTACAGTCAATTGTTCGGCACTGGCGGAAAGCCTGCTGGAGAGCGAGCTGTTTGGCCATGTGCGAGGCGCGTTTACCGGAGCTATCAAGGATAAACAAGGAAGATTTCAGGCCGCTAATGGCGGGACGATTCTTCTCGATGAGATCGGGGACATATCGCCAATGATTCAGTTAAAACTTCTTCGTGTATTGCAGGAAAAGGAATTTGAGAGAGTGGGTGAATCAACGCCTCAAAAGGTAGACGTTCGTGTAATTGCCAGCACCAACAAAGACCTCAAAGGAAAAGTCAACCGCGGTGAATTCCGGCAGGATCTTTATTATCGTCTCAAGGTCGTGGAAGTCGCCTTGCCGCCCCTTCGGGAACGGCTGGAGGATTTACCCCTTTTGGTGGATCATTTCCGCTGTTCTTTTAATGAAAGATTCAACAAGCATGTCGAGGGCATATCCAATGAGGTTTTAAGTACTTTTATGGATTATAATTGGCCGGGCAATGTGCGGGAACTGGAGCATGTTATGGAACATGCTTTTGTCCTTTGCCATGGAGCAACCATTACCATACATCATTTACCGGTGGATCTTCGAAATATTGAGCAAATCAATGATTTACCGCAGATTAAAACCCCGGCTAAGAAATTCAACGGCGGCCAGGATATTCTGGATGCTTTAAATAAAACCGGCTGGAATAAGACCAAAGCCGCACGCTTGTTGGGCATTAGCCGGCAAACTGTTTATCGTAAAATCAATAGCCAGCAATTCACGAACAAATAAACAACTGTAACTTGTTACAACAGTGTCACGATACATAAGTGTAACATGTTACAACCTACACGATAAAAATATTCACCTATCAATATAAAACATAATGATTACTCCAAACTATATATATGCATATCTTCATGCTTCTGGCATGTTTTTTGATAATAAATTTGCTTAAGCTATTATCCAAAATAGAATTAATGCTCAATTATAGAGAAGGTATTATCCCTAATGATTTTAATCCGGGGAATGCCAGTTTGCAATTTTAACTACCCTCTATATATCTATCGGTTAAAATAAAGCACAAATTCATATAGTTGTAAAGTTGGCAGTTTTATTGTTCTTTAAGATTGGTAAATAAACTATACGGAGGAATTATAATTATGAAAAAGAAAAAGTTATCAGATTTTGTTAAGCAGATGAAGTTAACGATGTTCGCAGTTAGTGTTGCCTGTCTTATGTTCATGCTGTCCTGTATTACACCTGTGTCGGCTGCCGCTTATGTCTATTCCACCGCTGCGGTGACCTTCACCTCCGCTGACGGAACCCAATTGGCGGGTACTGTATTTATTCCCCAGGCGACAAGTGCAAGCCAGACCTTTCCGGCAATTATCTTTATTAACAGCTGGGCTTTTGAAGAGGAAGAATACACTGTTCAGGCCGCAATGTTCGCTTCTCAAGGTTATATTGTTCTCAGCTACGATGCGCGTGGCTGGTATTCGTCCACCGGACTAATCGATGTTGCAAAACCTGCAGATGTACAAGACCTCTCTGCGGCGGTTGACTGGCTGCAGGCTAACACTCCTGTTGATATGAAAAACATCGGCGCTGCGGGCATATCCTATGGTGCAGGTATATCCCTTTTAGGTCTCGCCGGTGAGCCCCGTATCAAGACTGCGGCGTCCATGAGCGGTTGGGGAAGTCTCACCAGGGCCCAGTACGAACAGCAGACCCCATCACTGGTCTGGGGCGCCATTCTTGTTGCCCTAAGCTATCTCGGAAGGCCTGACCCTGCTATTCTTCAGGGTTTTAACGATCTCATTCTTCAGCAAAATATTCCCGCTGTTGTCGCTGCCATGGAAATTAGCTCCCCGATCAATTACGTGGGCAACATAAATGCCCGCAAGGCACCTGTCTACTTCAGCAACAACTGGGATGATGACCTGTTTAAGCCCAATTCAATCCTCGACATGTTTTCACAGCTGACTGGCCCGAAGCATCTCGACCTGCTTGCAGGGATACATATGAGTGCAGAAATTTCAGGACTTCTCGGCCTTCCTGGCCTTCCTTGGGATAACGTCCATTCCTGGTTCGATTACTGGCTGAAAGGGATAAATAACGGCTTCATGAGCCAGCCTGCAGTCACCATGGCGGTCAAGCATACATCGGACACAACAACATTTGCCAGCTGGCCCAGCAGCACTGTCGCCACAAAGACCTTTTACCTCGGGCCCCGAGCCTTCAACCCGAGCGGCAAAGGAACTCTCAACAACAGCGCCAACTTAGTAAGCTTTACCGATGCAATCCTCTCTGGTCTGGACACACTGGCAACATCAGGTCAGGTTCCGGTGATTGCTCAGTTGCTTGAACCGGTTGTTCCGATTACCGTATCCATGTCTGCAATCAGTGTGGTAAACGGTATCGTCTATCAGTCAGGCGCGCTCAGTTCAGGTATTAAACTGAGAGGGATTCCGAAACTGAATATCTGGATAACCCCATCCCTTGCCCAGGCTGAGCTGGTGGTGTATCTCTATGACGTTGACTCCACCGGAACAGGCACCCTGATTACCCACGGCCCTGTAAGCCTCCACTCTGCAACCCCGGGAAAGACCATACAACTTTCTATGGAGCTTACAGCCACCGCATGGGACGTCCCCGCAGGTCATAGGCTGGCTATTGCCATAGATACTTATGACCCTCTGTACAGTGTGCCAACTCTCAGCCTGTACACTGTTGGGTTCCCCTTGAGCGCTGGTAAACAGTCTGTTCTGACAGTACAGTACGTGAACTGATCCTTTCATTTCATTTTATCCCCGAACCGCCTCTATATGGGGCAGTCCGGGTATTTTGATTTATTAAAGGAGGTAAAAATATGATAGCGAAAAGAATCTTTTTGTTGTGTGTAGTGTTTATTTTGACAGGGTGGATTTCTGCCTATGGTGCCGTAACGTCTGTTACGGAAAATATGCCCGGTAGCGGCACGTACGGCCACCCCTACAATGCAGTACCGGTCACGGAAGTCTATCCGGGCGCGCCGGTGATTGATCTTGCAGCTCTCGGCTACGTGGAACGGGAGTTCATCATCTCGGGCACAGCCAATACCTATAATCCAAAGGGAATATGGGGCTCGAACGGCAAGTGGAACGTTTCTGTTGCTAACGCGAACGTACCGTACACCACGCGCATCATCGTTCGATACCCGACCAGTTCGGCCAAGTTCAACGGCACGGTCGTCTTCGAGTGGCTGAATGAGATAACGTTTTCCTCGACTTCACCCGACTGGGCGGACTCCCACGATTTCTTCTTCCGGGAGGGTTACGCCTATGTTGGCGTCACCGCCCAAAACCTCAATGCGGGTCCGGTGTTCCTGAAGTGGTGGGATCCGGTGCGTTACGGCAATCTGTCAATTAGCGCGGACGGGTTATCATATGACATTTTCACGCAAGCGGCCCAGGCCGTCAAGACCTACTCGTCGACGATATTAGGCGGACTCACGCCGAAAAAGCTGCTCGCGTGCGGTGATTCGGCATCGGCCATCCGGCTGACCACCTACGTCAACGCGATCCATCCCCTCGCCCACCTCTACGACGGCTTTTTGATCCACGGTCGAGCCAGCACCGAGGCCCCGATCGACAACGGCATTATATCGCTTGCCCCGATCACCCAGATCCGCACGGACAACACCACCCCGGTGATCCAACTCCAGGCCGAAGGGGACCTCTACGAGCTCTTTTTCTCGTACGGTCGGCAGCCGGACAACAACTACCTGCGCACCTGGGAGATGGCGGGTGCAGCACACATCGATCTCCACGAAGGCATCTACGAAGTGACCGTGGCCTATCGGGACCTCGGTTGGGTTCCGCCGGTATGCAACTTTGGTGTGCCATCGGATTTCGGCGGCGGACTGGCAAACAGCATGCCCAATTATCGCATCGAGAACGCCGCCTGGGCGGCTCTCAACAAATGGGTCAACGCGGGCACACGCGCACCTCAAGCGCCACAGATCCAGACGAATCCGTTTTTTTTTAATGCCATCGTGTATGACCAATATGGCAATGCGACGGGTGGTCTCCGTCTACCCGACATTGCCGTACCGATAAAGACCTATACCACGTGGAACACGAACACGGAAGCCCTCACCATCCTCGGCGATAGCCTCAGTAATATCAATGCCAGTACCATGGCCAGCGACCTGTGGAACATATACCAGGCTGTCACTAATCCCGTGTGGGCAGTTAATCCCACCACCATGGCTGAGCGTGAATTAGGTATTTGCATATTGGAAGGCTTCGATACGCCGTTCAGCACCCAGGTTCTGGGGAAATTATATTCTTCACCCAGCGACTACGTTACGAAATACACGGCAGCAGCCAATAAGCTCTTGAACGCCGGCTTTTTGACCCAGGTGGATTACGACGAGGCGATCGCAGAAGCTAATGCTAATAGCGTTTTAATCCCCTAATAACGGGTTCATCGATTTTCATCCGCTTACGGACGGCATACCATCCGTAAGCGGATTCGTTTCCTTTGGGCCGGAATTACATTTTCTATTTTTTAAAAGAACCTTCCATGGCGATTTCGGAAACATTCTTTCTTGCCGAAGGAAATTCACGTTCCTGTAAGTACTGAGGCAAATCTTCTTTCTTTCCTTTTTTACCCACGGCAATCATTGCTTCCACTTGATAGCCATCGGGAATATGCAAAACTTCCTTTGCCTTGTCGTAATCAAAGCCTTGCATACCGTGCACGACCAGCCCCAGCAGCGATCCTCGCAGTGCAAAATTTTCCCAGGCGGCGCCGGCATCATAGGAGTGCGTCCGCGCATTTTTACCGTTATCAAATGTTGTTTTGGAAATAACAACTATCAGCACCGCGGCATTTTTAGCCCATCCTTGATTGCCCTCGGCCAGCAGATTGAAGATAGTTGTCCAGTTTTTTGTATTGCGGCGGCCGTAAATAAATCGCCAGGGCTGATTATTGTTGGAGGAAGGCGCCCACTTCGCCGCCTCAAAAAGAGAAAATAAGGTGGCCTCGTCAATTTCTTCACCGGACATCGCGCGCGGCGACCACCGGTTTAAAAATAGTTCATCGACATTATGTTCTGGTTTTCTAAAATCTTTAATATTCATAAAGCACCTCCTGCTTAATTATTGTTTGTTTAGCAAATAAGCTTTCATCCCCTTAAGATTCAGACAATTAAGGCAATCGCCCTTTTCCAGCCATCCTTTACGGGCTATCTTAATTCCAAAACTAATATCTTGCAATCCCGCTGTCTGATGAGCGTCGGGATTGATGGCAATCTTTACGCCTTTCTTTTTAGCGTGAATGCAGTTGCGCCAATCCAAATCCAGACGGTGCGGATTGGCATTGAGCTCGAGGGCCTTGCCGAACTCGGCCGCTGCATCGATAATTTCCATAATGTTTAGCGCGTAAGGTTCCCGCGATAAAAGCAGTCTGCCGGTCGGATGGGCGAGCATCGTGGTATAATTATTCTGTAGAGCTTTCTTAATGCGGCCGGTCATCTCGGTCGCGGACATATTGAAATTGGAATGAACCGCTGCAATCACAAAATCAAAGCGCGCCAGAATTCCTTCATCATAATCCAAACTGCCGTCAGGTAAAATATCCGCTTCCGTTCCTTTAAATATATAAAAAGGCGCGTGCTTATCGTTGAGCTTATCAATAAGCTCATGCTGCCTTTGAATATCCTCCGCTTTCAAGCCTCCAGCGTAATACGCAGAGCGGCTGTGATCGCTGATACCGATATATTTTAATCCCATTTTTTTTGCCGCCAGTACTATGCTTTCCAGTGTATCCGTTCCGTCACTAAAGTTAGTATGAATATGAAAAAGCCCCTGCACGTCTTTTTCTTCGACAAGTTTTGGCAATGTGTCTTTTTCGGCCGCTTCAATCTCGCCCATATTTTCCCGCAATTCCGGTTCAATAAATTGCAGATTCAGCGCGGAAAATATATCTTCTTCACTGCGGCATAAAATGTTTTTTTCTCCGCGGAAAAGCCCATATTCATTCATTTTGATGCCCCTGTCCTTCGCTCTGCCCCGCATGGCGGTGTTATGCTCTTTGCTGCCCGTAAAATGATGCAGGGCATAAGGAAATTCATCTTTCGTGACAATGCGTAAATCGGCATTGACTCCTGATTTTAAATTTACACTGACCTTTGTTTCACCGCTGGCGATAACAGAGGCAACCTCATCAAGGTTGGCGAAAGCTTGCGCTAGCTTTTCGGGATTGGACGAACTGGCCAGAATGTCAATGTCCTTGACAGTTTCGTTGCCGCGGCGCAATGAACCGCCGATACTGATGGCAGAAATATTCTTATATTCCTGCAGAGACTTAAGCAGCGCTTCAGCCTGGCCTTCGACTTCCGCGTAAAGCCTTCTTTCTTTGTAAACCTTCAGCTTTTCAATGCCTGCTAAAATATTTTCTTGCGACTTTTTGCCGAAACCTTTGAGTTCAACAAGGCGGTTTTCATGGCAGGCATATTCCAGTTCGCCGATAGTTTTTATTCCCAATTGTTCATAAAGGGCGTGTATTTTTTTTGGGCCTAAGCCGCTTATTTTTAACATTTCCAGATGACCGGAAGGGACAGATGATTTGAGTTTTTCGTAATATTCCAATTTCCCTGTAGTCATCAGCTCTACAATTTTTTTGCCGATAGCCTCGCCTACGCCTTCGATTTCATAAATTTTCCCCTGCTGCACCACTTCATTAAGATCAGATTCTACTTTTTCCAGATTGCGGGCGGCATTCATATAGGCACGGGATTTAAAGGGATTTTCTCCGGTCAATTCCAAAAGAACCGCTATATCTTCAAGAATTTTGATGATTGTTTCTTTGGTGACCATTTTTTTCACAAATATTTAACCTGTTATCTTATCTTTTATATATCCCCAAAGTATTTCGATAAAAGCTAATTCTCTTGTGATATTTTTGTTGAGGCATTACTTGACATTCTACATTGAACAATATATAAGGCGCGCACCTTACATAAAAATTATTTCCCGACGTCCCCATCGTCTAGAGGCCTAGGACACGGGCCTTTCACGCCTGTAACTGGGGTTCGACTCCCCATGGGGACGCCAATACTTAAAAAAGGGCAAACTGCATTCGGTTTGCCCTTTTTTGTTTACCTGAAGCTTATTTTCCTTTTTTCTTAGTTGTGCTCTTTTTCGGCTTTGTTTTGGCCTCCGCGATCGGTTTCTTTTTTGATTTTTTATCAGTGATGGCTGCCGTCTTTGTTTTAGGCTTTGGTTTAGGTTTTGGTTCGTCCTTTGCCTTTGGTGTTTTTGGTTTTGGCTTTGCTTTTGGTGCCTCGGCCTTTGGCTGTTTCTCAGGTTTTAGTGCGATTTTTGCCTCCGGCGCCTTTGCCTTTGGTTTTGGTGCTGGCGGCGCAGGTTCCGGCTCTGGGGCTAAAGGTAGTTTCTCGGGCTTCGGCTCAGCTGGTATGGGCTTCGGTACCGGAGTAGGTTCCGGCTCTGGAACCAATGGCAGTTTCTCCGGCTCAGGTTCAACTTGCAGGGGCCTTGGTGCCGGCTCTGGAGGTGGGGCTACTGGTTTTTTCTCCGGCTTAAACTTAGTCATTTCTGGTGGTACCTTTTCTACTGGTACCGGCGGCGGCTCAGGTTTGGGCACAGGTCTTGGTTTAGGTTCACGTACCGGGGATATTGGCTGTTTCGGGGGCTTCGGTTCAGCCTCAGCAGAAACAGGCTTGGGTTCGGGTGCCGGTTTGGGCACAGCCTTCGGTTTTTTCTCTTTTTTCTTTGGTTCGGCTAACTTTTGCGCTTTTGCCTGCGCTAATTCCTGGACGCGTTGAACAAATTTCTCCAGCGCGGCAATTCTTATATTGGTTTGTCTGATTTTTGCCTTAAGATTTTTAACAAGGGGGTCGCTCTGCGCTTTTTCTTTGCTGATCCCCTTTTGGGCTAATTTCTGCAATCGTAAATCCAGTTTTTTCTCTAGGATCCGGCGCTGTTCAATTCTCACATTTTTACTTTTCGACGGCATTTTTTCCTCCACATGCATTTTAAAATAGTTTACTGATTAATATAAGCTAACAATATTTTTCACCGAAATCTACAAAAATATTTTTACTGTTTACTCGATGTTAGTTTTTCCTAATTATTTTCCCGGCACCAACTTACCGCCTAAGCTACCATCTTTTGTTCATCTTGTCGCCAATAAACCGATTACTTCAATATGCTCGGTTTGTGGAAACATGTCCACAGGTAAAAGGCTAAGCAGGGCATAACCATGCTCATCTAAATATTTAACGTCCCGCGCCTGCGTCGCCGGATTGCAGGAAACATAAATAATCCTTTGCGGCTTTAAATCCGTAATTGTCTTCAATACTGATTCGCTACAGCCGCTGCGGGGCGGATCAAGCACAAGCAAATTGCTTTCTCTTTTTGAAGATAAAAATTACCCCGGCAAAACATTTTCGACTTTTCCCTGGATAAACCTAACGTTCTTCACATCCGCGTTTTCGGCATTTATTTGCGCATATTTTACCGATTTTTCGCTTATTTCAATACCGACAATACTTTGGGCATAAGGCGCCAGAAAAATCGAAAAAAGACCGCTGCCGCAATAGGCATCAATTAAAATATTTATTTCTTTAGACATTGCCAGACGGCAAACCTCATCCACCAATTGATCTGTCAAATACAGATTTGCCTGAAAAAATCCTCCTCGATGCACTAAAAACGTTTTCCCCCTAACCACCCTGGTGACTGTACCTTTCTGATCGGCAAGAAGACCTGACCAAATTGTTAAACGAGCATCATTATTGCGCAACTGTTGTTTATTTAGCCGCAATATACGCAATTTGTCATTTATTGTTTCTTCCATAATTTCACAGCGCTCAATATCCACAATTTCCCCGCCGGAAACATCTAAGAAACCGATTTTACAGCCGCTAGATGTTATCAAGGAATGAAGCTCGGCCTTTCCCCGATAATTATAAACGTTTGAGGCAGCTATGGTCTTCCCAATGGATGGAGTCACAATTTTGCCGATTTTTCGGAATACTTCTTCTACCTGCTTTTTTTTAATTTCCAGTTGGTATTCATAATTTAAGTGCTGGTAGCAACAACCGCCGCAGTTTTCATAATAGCAGCACAAAGGGCTTATTCGCACCGGTGACGGTTTGACTATCTGCAATATTTTACCGCGGGCAAATTTCTTTTTGAGCTGAACAATTTCAACTTCCAGTTCATCTTCCGGAGCGGCAAAGGGAACGAATACCACAAAATTGTCGACGCGTCCGACTCCTTCCCCGCCAAATGCTACTGATTCGATTTTTATAACAATGCGGTCTTTGAGCTGCATAACTCTCCAGTTTAGACTTTTACAAAACTTTCCTGTTCAGCGGGAGCATATAGTATATGAGAAATAATAGTCAATACGAGCAGTATTTTCTTTACAACTTGGATTAATGTTGTTAATTAAATCCGCAACTAAAATTATAATGGATTAATAGGAATTAATATGTCCTCGAAAAGAAAATCTATCCTCTGCCCCAACTGCCGCAAGCTTATCAGCTCTGACGAGCCTTCCTGCCCTTATTGCGGACTTTTACGCCCGGGTTTGCACAATACTGCAGGAATTATCAGAAATATTTTCTTCGCTTTCAACCCGGTAATGACCATTATCTACATCAACATCGCTTTTTATATTCTGGCCTTGCTTTTAAATCCACAGGGAATGTTTTCCGGCGGCAGCCCTTTTACTTTTCTCTCTCCTTCGGGTCAAAGCCTTTTTCTATTGGGAGCAACCGGAACAGTGCCCGTATTTGAATTTCACCGCTTTTGGACTTTAATTTCCGCTTCATTTCTGCACGGAGGAATTTTGCATATTGCTTTTAATATGATGGCTTTATACCAATTGGGACCTTTCACCCTACAGATATTCGGATTTCACCGTTTCTTGATCATATATATTCTGTCTGGAATTGCTGGTTTTGCCGCCTCATTGCTGTTTGGTATTGCCTTCACCATCGGCGCGTCGGCTAGTATCTGCGGATTAATCGGCGCAATTTTATATTATGGAAAAAGCCGCGGCGGTTATTACGGAGAGATTATATATAAACAAGCCCTAGGCTGGATTATCGGATTAATAGTCTTCGGAATTATAGTCAGCGGCATAAATAACTGGGCTCATGGCGGCGGACTGCTCTCGGGGATACTTTTTGCTTTTCTGATGGGGTATAATGAAAAAAAACAGGAAACGGCAGGACATAAACTTTTGGCCTATGCCTGTATCTTAATTACGGCCGGTATTTTAATCTGGTCGGCTGTTTATTCCCTAATTTATGTTATCGCGCCTTCAATGCGTTCATAATTCATGACAGAAAAACCCAAAGAAGAAAACAAAAGATCTATTAGAGCATTTGCCTGGGCTTCTTTCTTGAATGATTTTGGTTCGGATATGATCTATCCGGTTTGGCCATTGTTTGTAACTTCCGTTATGGGAGCAAATATGGCCATGCTGGGATTGATTGACGGATTGGGTGAAACTTTCGTTTCCATCTCTAAAGCTGTATCCGGCTATATTTCCGACAGAATCAGAAAGAGGAAATTTTTTATATGGTCTGGTTATATTTTGGGTTCAATATCGCGATTTGGTTATGCGCTCGCCCCTAACTGGCAGTGGCTGATCCCCCTTAAAATATTAGACCGCTCCGGAAAAATCCGCTCCGCCCCCCGTGATGCGCTCGTTGCCGACATTTCCACTGATCAAAACCGCGGCGGCAATTTTGGCTTAATGAAGGCCATGGACAATTTAGGCGCAGTTTGCGGCATTGTCGTTTGCCTTTTGCTTTTTGAGCATATTGGTTTTACCAACCTTTTTCTCATTGCCGCCCTACCCTCTCTTGTCAGCGCTGCACTCATTTATGCATATATCAAAGAAAATAAAATTTCGGATAAAAAACTATTCGCTGATTTTACTTTCAAAGATTTAGACGCCAATTTTAAATTATTTCTTATTCTAAACTCTGTTTTTACACTAGGCGCTTTCAGCTATTCTTTCCTGCTTATTTTTGCTGGTAAAAGCGGCTTTAAAGCAACTTACTTGCCCATCTTCTATCTTATAATTACCGTAACGGCGGCGATTTTTTCTTTGCCCATGGGGAAACTATCGGACAAAATAGGAAGAAAGAAGTTAATGTATTTAGCTTTTATTTTATGGGCGGCAATTTGTATTAGTTTTATTTTATCAACCAATGCCATCGTCGTTATCACCGCTTTTGTCCTTTACGGTTTGCATAAGGCAGCGCTCGAAACCGTGCAAAAAACTTATACCTCGGAACTTTGTCCAGACTGTTTCCGGGCAACCGGCTTGGGTGTATTTCAAATGGCCATCGGCATTTGCGCCCTGCCCGCTTCATTGATTGCCGGTTTTCTCTGGGATAATATTAACATGCAGGCCCCTTTTTATTTATCTCTTGTCTTGTCCCTAGTCGCTTGCTTTATGCTTTTATTTGTAAAAGAAGATAGTTGTAACACTGGATAAAAAAACTGCCGATTAATTTTTCTTGACCAGTAGAAGACCCTTAAGATAGTGGCCTTCGGGATGTCCCAGCAAAACCGGATGATCCGGCCCTGCCGCTAATCTTGTTACCAATTGTAAATCAGCGCCGGCATCGCGCGTAGCACCAAGAACGATCTTGCCAAAAAGATCTTCCTCAATAAAATTGGAGCAGGAAAATGTCGCCAGGATTCCTCCGCGGACAAGATGTTTGATTGCCTGTAAATTGATTTCCTTATAGCCGCGTGCGGCTTTGGCCACATCCTTCTTGGCTTTGGCAAAGGCGGGAGGGTCAAGGATAATCATATCGAAACATTCTTGCGTATTGCGCAAATAAGTAAAGACATCCGCCTCTATTATTGGATAGTCTTCGGGAGAAAACCAATTGAGTTGTAGATTCCGTCTCGCCGTCACACAGGCAGGTTTGGATATATCCAAAGAAACGACTCGTTTAGCCCCGCCTTCAGCGCAATAAGCGGAAAAAGCTCCGGTGTAAGAAAAACAGTTTAATATGCTGGCATCACGGCTCAGAGCGCCTATTCTTTCTCTATTTACCCGCTGATCAAGAAAAAAACCCGTCTTTTGACCGGTAACAAAGTCAACCTCAAATTTCAACCCGTTTTCCATTATCTCCACAAGACCGGTTTCATTATCTCCGGAAACAAAACCAATCCTAGTTTCCAGCCCCTCCAATGAGCGTGACCGGCCTTCGCTTTTTTCATAAATCCTCGCCGGTTTTAATTGAGAAATGAGAGCATCTAGAATATGGTTTTTTTGTTTTTCCATCCCGGCGATCGCAATGGATAGAACCAAAGTCGAACCATAAACATCAACTATCAACCCCGGGAAACCATCACCTTCGGCATTGATGAGGCGATAAGCGTTTGTTTGTTCATTGATAATTCTGTGCCGTAATTTGCATGCGGCGAGCAGGAGGCTTTGCCAAAAATATGGGGTGATTTTTTCTTCACAGTTTTTCGTCAAGATACGCAAAGCTATATCTGTTCGAGGATTAAAAAATCCTAAAGCCAGAGGCTCACCCCCCGAATCTTTGGCTAAAACAATATCACCGGCAGCAGGCTTTCCCTTCACCGCAGCAATTGCGCCGGAAAATACCCACGGATGGCCGCGTAGCAGCGCCGCTTCGCGTCCCTTTGCCAAAATTATCTCTGGATAAATCATCTTTGACATTAAGTTTTAAACTATCTTTTCTAACTTGAAATTGCAAGGCACATTGTATTATAGCATTCAGTAGTTACATTCATTCGCTACAAAACCGCAAGGAGGTTCGAAAATGCATGCTGTCATCATGGCCGGCGGAAGGGGCACAAGGTTCTGGCCCCGCAGCAGAGAAAAGAAGCCCAAACATCTACTGGATATAATGAGTGCAAAAACAATCATTCAAGAAACCGTTGACCGCGTCAAGCCGCTGATTGCCCCGCAAAATATCTTGGTGGTGACAGGCAAAAAGCACGCACGTGAGCTAATCAAACAGCTTCCGGAAATTCCCCAAAAAAATATCATTATTGAACCGGAAGGTAAAAATACCGCACCCTGCATTGGCCTGGCAGCGTTGTATATACAAAAAAAAGTCGGCGATGATGTCATGGTTGTGCTACCTTCCGACCACGCCATTGGTGATTCCCGTAAATATACGGAGGTCATTGCGGCGGCGACACAATTTGCTGCAAAAGAAAACGCGCTGGTAACAATCGGCATTAAACCTTCCAGCGTTCAAACAGGCTTTGGCTACATTGAATATGGCGATTCTTTTCAGCATATAGGGAAGGAGGAAGTTTTCCGGGTAAAATCCATACGAGAAAAACCGGATTTCTCGCAAGCGCAAACATTTGTTCAAAGCGGCAACTTTTATTGGAACAGCGGCATGTTTATCTGGAAAGCCTCGATAATTTTAGATGAAATTAGCCGATGTCTGCCGGACTTATACTCCGGCCTGATGAAAATAAAAAAAGTTCTTGGCACTGCAAAAGAAGCGGTCACTATCCGTAGCGTTTATAAAAAGCTGACATCGATTTCTATTGATTACGGCGTTATGGAAAAAGCGGACAATATTTTTATGCTGAGAGGTGATTTTGGGTGGAGCGATGTGGGCAGTTGGGACGCGCTTTGGGAAATATTGGTTAAAGATAATAAAGGCAATGCTGTAACCGGCAGTAATGTAATTTTTGAAGATACGGAGGGTTCTCTTGTTTATAGCCCGCAAAAGCTTGTCGCTATCGTCGGAGCAAAAGATTTAATCGTTGTAGAAACAAAAGATGCCTTACTGATTTGTAAAAAAGGCCGCTCCCAGGATGTAAAAAAAGTAGTCGCAACTCTGGCAGCGGCAAAAACAAAGAAATACCTTTAGGTTTACTTTAAATAAACCGGATCGCCGTTGACATTAAACTTTCCTTTTTTAAGTTCATCAATAATAATATTGAGGGTAATCTTTTCGTCATCAAAGGTAATAATCAATAGATCATGCCCTTTATTCTCATGTTTCTTCACACCGTTAATTTTTTTCAGGATAGAACCTATCCTGGCATTGGAGTTTCAGGCGGAACAGCCGGGTATCGTCAGCTGCACAATTCTTTCTTCAGCCAAAGCAACACTAATAAATACCGATAAGAAAACGATTGTTAAAAATACACTTAATATTTTTTTCATCATCCACCCCATTCTTGTTTTCTGGCCTTATAATAACCCCAAATCACGTCAAGAAGCAAATACAATTTGCAATTGACAGGCAAAACTAAATTTGCAATAGAAACATGAATCACGGGTATGAACCTCAAAGCAGGCTTTGGAAACCGATTTCGCAGCAATCTGCGAGATATTATACCCTCCGCTTCGCGGGATATTTATATTGCCCCGCTAAGCTTCGCACGCGGGATTAATTCAACTTACCAATTCCGACGTGTGACCTTTAGGTTATACGTTTCGCTTTCGAAATTGGAGTTTCACAAATAAAATGCCCCTTAAAGCATTATAAAATCATGTCTATTTGTTCAACTGCAACATTTATTCTAGCTTCTGCCTCACCGCGACGACAGGAGCTGCTAAGGTCGGTAGGTTTGAAGTTCAAAACCATCCCCGGTCATGTCAATGAAGATTATATCAAAGGAGAAAGCCCGCAACAACATGTCCGAAGGCTGGCTCAAGAAAAGGCTCAACTAATTGCCCGAAAATATCCACGTACGTGGGTGCTGGGAGCAGATACAATTGTTGTCATTGACGGACTTATTTTAGGCAAGCCAAAAAATAAAACACAGGCAAAAGAAATGCTGAAAAAACTAAGCGGCCGTGAACATAAAGTATTTACCGGTTTTACTGTCATGCAAGTCGCCTCTAAAATAAGTCACTCTGATGTTGTTCAATCAGCGGTCAAATTTAAAAAGATCAGTGCCGCAGAATTGGATTGGTATATAGCCTGCGCTGAGCCATACGACAAGGCCGGCGGATACGCAGTGCAGGGGAAAGGGGCTTATTTCATAAAATCAATTCGAGGCTCTTACACCAATGTGATCGGCCTGCCGCTTTGCGAAGTTTTGGAAACATTAAAAAAATTAGAAGTGATCAGTTTCGGCTAGATTTAATGGTAATAAATATATCCGACAATATAAATACGATAAAACAAAGGATAGTTTCCGCTGCCGTAAAGTGCGGCCGTGATCCTGATTCCATTAAATTGTTGGCGGTGACTAAAACCATTCCCACCGAATATATCATCAAGGCCATTGACGCCGGTATCACCATGCTTGGCGAAAATTATGTTCAGGAGGCCAAAGATAAAATTACCGCCATTGGCAGCCGTGCCCGATGGCATATGATCGGCCATCTGCAGACCAATAAAGCAAAATATGCCGTCATCTTTTTTGACTATGTTCATTCCGTTGACCGCCTCGAACTCGCGCAGGAACTTGATAAAAGAGCAGGCCTGATTAACTGCAAGTTAAATGTTTTGATTGAAGTTAATGTCAGCGGCGAAGAATCAAAAAGCGGTATTCCGGCGGATAATACCCCGGCCTTAATTAAGCAAATATCCGGCCTGGAAAATCTGGCCGTGCGCGGATTAATGACTATGGCTCCATATTCCAATAATCCTGAAAATGCCCGTCCTTACTTTTCCGCTTTGAGAAATCTTCGTGATAATATCTCTCGTCAGCAAATTCCGGGAATCCAAATGGAAGAACTTTCCATGGGCATGACTGATGATTTCGCAGTGGCCATTGAAGAAGGAGCGACGATTGTCCGCATTGGCCGGGCAATATTCGGGGAGCGTAAATGATCTTGATGTCCAGGCACAAAAGATCTCCTGGAAGAAACATTATAACAAATCCGTCTAATCGAATACGGTTTCCGCAGTAAGGCCCACACCGCTAGCATTCTCAGTTTGAGTAAATACCGCTTTACCCATAGTTTTGTAAAGTTTTAGGCAGGTATCAACAACCGTCGAATCGTAAAGTATTCCCTTGTATTTGACTATTTCTTTAATGGCGACATCGACACCTAGAGCGGCCCGGTAAGGCCGATGGGAGGCCATGGCATCAATAACATCGGCAGTTCCTATAATGCGCGCCTCCATTAATATCTTATCCCCCTTTAATCCCTGTGGATAACCTGAACCATCCATCCTTTCATGATGTTGCAAAATAATTTCCGCTACCGGATAGGGAAACTTAATGGTTTTAAGAATATCATAGGCAACCCTACAATGTGTTTTGATTATCTCCATTTCCAAATCACTTAAATGCCCTGGTTTGGTTAATATTTCCGAAGGAACGGATATTTTTCCGATATCATGAAGAGCCGCGGCGACTCTAATGGCCTCAATTTGTTCTTTAGGCAGCACCATTTCTTCTGCTATTTTACATGATATTATGGCCACTTTAGCCTCATGACCGGAGGTGTAAGGATCACGGGTTTCCACGATTTTAGACATCGTTTTTACTGTGCCATCCAAAATCATTTGTGATTTTCCGTAACTCACCTTTAGTTCTTCGGCTTGGGCTAATAGATCTCTTGTCTTCTCTTTGACTTTATCTTCAAGAGTTTTGTTTAATTCCAGCAGATCGCTGTTTTGTTTTTTGGTTAATTCAACCAATCGTCTATTTTCCATCACCAGTTCTGTTTTGGAAAGTGATTCTTTGATATGAACCAGCAGTTCCTCCTCACGCCATGGTTTGGTAAAATAAAGATGGATCCCTCCTTTATTGATGGCATCAATTATGGCGTCGGTGTCGGCGTAACCGGTCAATAGTATGCGTACGGCGTCCGGAAAAATATCCTTGGCCTTGGAAAAAAATTGCACGCCGTTCATAACCGGCATTCTTTGATCGGAAATAATAAGGGAGAAAGGTTTTTGCGCTGCACGCAGCTTATTCAGGCCTTCCATCCCGTCACTCGCCGTGTGAATTTCGTAATCTTCGTCGGCCAGAATACGCTTAAAAGCATTAAGAATAGATTCTTCATCATCGACAATTAATATTGAATGCTTATGCTTTAAAGGTGCGATTGGCGCCAAAGTCATCTCATTATCCTTCCATACAAAACATTCTTACAGCTTTATTCGTCGAAGTCAATATACTCTCGCAAACTGATATATTGAACCTTTTAGAAGATTATGTCAAGATTTTGCTGCAACTGGAAATTCACAACTTCCGCATTATCTCCAGAGGCTTATTAACCACGGGTATCTTATGATACCCTCCGCCTGTGGCGGGATTAATTCCGCTTGCGCTTCAAACTGCACTCCGTTTGTTTTCAGCGAGTGTCATTGATTCGACTAACAACTATTACTGCACTACGCCGGTAATACTTGAGTCTCATTAAAAAAATACTCTTACGCGGAAATAATTTTTCTCAAAAATTGGCCGGTCGCTGATTTTTCTTCACCTGCCACTTTTTCCACTGTACCGGACGCAATAATTTGACCGCCGCCCGGCCCACCTTCCGGCCCAAGGTCAATAATATAATCGGCGCATTTAATCACATCTAGATTATGTTCGATTACGACGATAGTATTGCCCATATCTACAAGGCGTTTTAAAACATCCAGCAATCTTTGAATATCTGCAAAATGCAACCCAATGGTCGGTTCATCCAGAATATAAAGAGTGTTGCTGTTGATTCTCTTGCCTAACTCCCGGGCCAGCTTGATCCTTTGCGCTTCGCCGCCGGAAAGAGTGTTTGCCGACTGCCCCAAATGAATATAACCCAACCCGACATCGTAGAGCAATTGCAGGTGCGATTTAATCGATGAAATGTTGGAAAAAAACATTAGTGCCTGGCTTACCGTCATGTCTAAAACCTCGGCAATGCTCTTATCTTTATATTTGATATCCAGCGTATCTTGATTAAAACGTTTGCCGTGGCACATATCGCAAGTAACATAAACATCCGGCAGAAAATGCATTTCAATTTTAATTAACCCATTACCCTCACACGCCTCACAGCGGCCGCCTTTCACGTTAAAGCTGAACCGTCCCGGTTTGTAGCCGCGCACCCGGGCTTCGGGAAGATTGGTAAATAGATCGCGGATAAAAGAAAAAATTCCGGTATAAGTTACCGGATTGGATCGCGGCGTCCGGCCTATTGGCTGTTGATTAATCATGATGGCCCGTTCAATATCCCCTAAATCCGTAACTCTTCTGATTTTTCCCATTGCCCCGCGATGCTGGTTTAAGCGGCGCGCCAGCACCTTATAAAGAGTTTCCACAACCATTGTGCTTTTACCGGAACCGGATACACCGGTTACCGCTGTAAATACTCCTACTGGTATTTTAATATCAATATTTTTGAGATTGTTCTCACTGGCTCCTTCTAAAATAATATGCCGGCCGGTAATTGAGCGCCTTTTTGACGGCAAAGCTATGGATTCCTTGCCGGATAAAAATTTACCAGTGAGCGATTCATCGCTTTTTAAAATTTCTTCCGGAGGACCTTGAAAAACCACTTCCCCGCCGTTGGCTCCGGCACCCGGCCCCATATCTACAATGTGATCGCAAGCAATCATCATTTCGGCGTCGTGCTCTACAACCAGCACGGTATTGCCCATATCGCGCAACTTTTTCAAAGTATCTATGAGCCGCAAATTATCCCTTTGATGCAGTCCGACCGTTGGCTCATCTAAGACATACAAAACGCCCACCAATCCGGACCCGATTTGCGTAGCCAGCCGGATACGTTGGCTTTCACCCCCCGATAAGGATAGCGTTGATCGATCGAGGCTTAAATAATCCATGCCCACATTGAGCAAGAATCGCAGACGGTTTTTAATTTCCTTGAGAATCCTTTCGGTTATTATTTTTTCCTGTGCTGTCAGTGTCAATTGTTCGAAAAAGTTAAAACATTCGCGGATGGACATCCGGCAGAGCTCATAAATATTTTTTCCCCCCACAGTTACGGCAAGGCTTTCCTTTTTTAAACGAGCGCCATGACACGTATCACACGCACTCAAATCAATGTAGCGCGCCAGATCATTGCGCACTGCGCTCGAAGCTGTATCCCGCCAGCGGCGTTCCAATTGTTTGATGACTCCCTCAAAAGGGTGATGAGCAAAGTACCTTCTATCAGGGCGGTCATGATAAAATTTAATGTTCTCCGTTCCCGATCCATAAAGAAGAACTTTTTGAATTTTTTCCGGCAATTTATTAAACGGAGTATTGATATCAAATCCGTAATGGGTGGAGAGAGCATCCAGAACATTATGATAATAAAGAGAAGTTCTTCCCGCCCAGGGCGCAATTGCCCCTTCGCGCAAAGACAATCCGGCATCCGGCACAACCAGATCCAGCGCAAAGTGCATACGGGAGCCCAGACCATTGCAGTCAGGACAAGCTCCATAGGGACTGTTGAAGGAAAACATGCGGGGGGCAAGTTCGGGGATGCTTATTCCACAATCCGGGCAGGCATATTTTTCACTGAAAAGTATTTCTTCGCCGGAAGCGGGAACTATGCGCACCAGTCCTTCTCCCCGGCTTGTGGCAATTTCCAGAGAATCACGCAATCTTTTTCTTACGCCTTCCTTCAATACCAAGCGGTCAACAATCAAATCGATGTCATGGCGTTTATTTTTATTCAGAAGAATATCTTCCGCCAGATCCTTAACGTCTCCATCAATCCGGACACGCACAAATCCTTCTTTCTGAAGCTTTTTTAATTCTTTCTGAAATTCGCCTTTTTTGCCACGAACCAGCGGGGCCATAATGCTGAAGCGTGTATTGGCCGGCAGAGACAGAACATTTTCTACGATGCTGTCGATTGTTTGCGATTTGATTTCCCGCCCGCAGCTATAACAATGGCAAACACCAATGCCGGCATAAAGCAGACGGAAGTAGTCATAAATTTCGGTGACCGTGCCTACTGTGGAACGAGGATTATGGCTGGCTGTCCGCTGTTCTATAGCTATAGCCGGCGATAAGCCTTCGATTGATTCCACATCCGGCTTGTCCATTTGTCCGATAAACTGACGCGCATAAGTGGAAAGCGACTCCACATAACGCCTTTGACCTTCGGCATAGATTGTGTCAAAGGCCAGCGATGATTTGCCTGAACCACTCACACCGGTAATGACAACAAGCTTATCGCGGGGTATATCTAAACTAATATTTTTTAAATTGTGTTGGGAAGCACCTTTGATTTTTATTGCATCCATCTTTTACTATGCTATTTATTTACAATCTTATTTCAATGTATGATTTTTTCCTGATAGCTGTGATCCATTCTTCATATCTTTTATCCAATTTTTCATCTTCGATTTTTGCTTTTATTTCTTCTCTTACCACAGCAATTGGTTTCAATCCGGCACCTCTTTTATCCACCACCATAATTATATGAAATCCAAGACTTGATTCTATTACTTCGCTTACTTGTCCGAGAGGCAGGCTAAATGCAACCGCTTCTACTTCCGGAATAATTACTCCTCTCTCAATAAAACCAACATCACCGCCCTGCTTGGCCTCTGGTCCCTGAGAATATTTTACGGCCAGTAATTCAAAAGGTTCTCCATTCTTAATCCGCTTGCGTAAATTATTCGTTTGATCTTTTACTTTCATCCGCATGGCTTTATTCGCTTGGGGTGGAAGGAGCAGTAAAATTTGCTTAATTCTAACTGCTTCTTTTCCCTCGTAATTCTGACGGTTTTTGTTGTAATACTCACCTATTTCTTCGTCACTGACAACTATTTTGGCTTTGATTTCACGCCGCAATAACCGCATACGCATTATTTGATTCCTTATATCTCCTTTAATAGACTCCAGGGAATTACCTTCACGGGCAAGTTTTTTTAAAAAATCCTCCATAGTGGATTTGTCTTTCGCCAGCATGTCTTTGATTACTCCCATTACTTCCTCATCTTTGACGACAATACCGACGCCGGCTTTTTTTGCTTCTTGTTCAATCAGCATATTATCAATGAGACGCTGTAAGAACGATTCTCTTGCTTGCTTAAGTACCGCTTCTTTATCTTTGCCCTGATAATTTTCCTCTATATTTTTGCGGTAAGGTTCAAACGCCACATTAAATCCGGAAAGGGTTATTACATCTTCATTTACTACAGCAACAATTTTATCCACAATGTCGGCACCAACTGGTATAGACAAAAGCATTACTCCCCAAGCAATCAAAACAATCCTTTTGTAAAATTCCACAGCGCTTCCAACCTCCCTCTTTATTTTTGCCTGTTTACTTTCTTCCACAATATGGCGTTTTCCTTTTTTATCACTGCTTTCATCCTTAAGGCTTGCAGCCAGGTAATGAAAGCCGATTCTTCTTTCTGCGCCCGAATATCAGCAATAACTTCATCTTTAATATCAGAAAAATTTTTAATTCCAGCTGGTTGACTTTCCAAAACCTTAAAAATATGAAATCCATAAGGACTTTGCACGATCGGACTTATTTTATTAACCGGTAACTTGAAAATAGTTTCTTCCAAAGGTTCAGGCATGACCTCGCGAGTTATAAACCCCAGATCCCCGCCCTGACGAGCTTCGGGACCAATGGACACCTTAGAAGCCAATGCCGCGAAATCATCGCCAGCGTTCAGTCGAGCCAACACTTCTTTGGCCTTGTCTAAATCTCTAACAACTATCTGCGCAACCTTTACGCGTGGTTCCTCCCTATAATTGTTGCGGTATTCATTAAAATAATCTTCGGCTTCATCATCTGACACTCTTATTTTGGCATTCACATCGACCGCGACAAGCTTTTGCAAGAACATTTCTTTTTTTAAATCTTCTTTCCATTGTTCATATCTTACATTTTCCTGCGCCAGCAGGTTTGCAAAATCTTCTCCATAATCTTTTTTAATTTCGTTAATTTTATCTTCCAACTCACTTGCCCCTATGGACATATTCAACTCTTGTGCACGCAAATACATAATCTTTTCCGTAATCATGCCATCCAAAACTTCTTCTTCGAGGCGTTTTACATAATTCGGCTGATTCAAAACGTCCTTGGGCAGCATAGACATTTTTTGGTTTAACCGTATTTGATAGTCATCAAGATAAATCTTGGCTCCATTAACTGTCGCCACGTAAGGCCTGGAAAAAATATTAATTTTATCGCAAGCAGCAATAAAAATAATTGCCAGCAGGCATAAGACATAATATCTGTTCAATAATATATTCATCAGTTTTATAGGGTAAGAAGAAATTTTAATTTTCTTTTTAATCATGATTTTTTATATATATTGGTTATTGTTATTGGGCAAGCATCTTTAATAACAAATTGGCTTGTGTCAATATTTCTTTTTCGGAAAGATTTGGTGCTGGCACAAACAATTTATGATCCGGCGTAAAGCGTATTTCTTGAATTTTCCTGCGATAAAGAACGATAATCTTTTCCGGATCAACAGGAGAATTGTTCCGGAAAAAAATATATAAACGCTTGCCATCGTAGCCCATTTTTCCCCCCTTCAGCAATTTAAGGGAATTTCTAATGCTAATAACTTGTAATAAATTTTCTACTGACGCGGGCAAAGGTCCGTAACAATCTTGCAATTCACTTTTGATCTGATCACTCTCCCCATCATTTGCGGCCAAAGATATTCTTTTGTATAAGACCAAACGCTGATAGACATCTTGCACATATCCTTCAGGAATGAAAGCGGAAACTCCCAACTGAATTTCAGGCAATAATTCTTCTTCGCCAATTTTTTCCCCTTTAATTTCCCGAATCGTTTTTTCCATTAACTCTGTATAAAGTTCATAACCAACTGCACAAATATGACCTGACTGGGAAATACCCAATAAATTTCCACCACCGCGGATTTCCAAATCGTTATACGCTATCCTGAATCCGGAACCCGGATCGGAAAACTCTTTAATTACTTGCAACCTTTTCATGGCTTCACGGGAAAGCATTGCTCCCTGCGGCAATAAAAGGTAAGCAAAAGCTTCCTGTTTTGCCCGGCCTACACGGCCGCGCAACTGATAGAGTTGCGCCAATCCGAACCTATCGGCACGATTTATGATTATCGTATTGGCCGTGGGAATATCCAAACCGGAACCAACAATAGTAGTGCTGACAAGGACGTTGCTTTCCCGCTGAACAAATTTAGCCATTGCTTTTTCTATTTCCACAGGCTTCATTTGACCATGGACAACACCAATATTTGCATCCGGCACAAGGCGTTGGAGTAGATGGGAAATCGAATAAATTGAACGCACCCGGTCATGAATAAAAAAAACCTGCCCTTGGTGCGCTAATTCTTTATCCACCGCGGCTTTAATTGCTTCTTCATCAAACTCCAGCACATAGGTTTTTATGGGTATACGATCTTCCGGAGGTGTGTTAATAATGGATAAATCTCTGATGCCGATCAGGGAAAGATGAAGGGTACGCGGTATTGGTGTCGCCGAGAGCGTTAGCACGTCAACAAGTGTGCGCATTTTTTTTAATTTTTCCTTGTGTACTACTCCAAAACGTTGTTCCTCATCGATTATAACCAATCCTAGCTCCTTAAATTCAATGTCTTTTTGGAGCAAGCGATGTGTTCCTACAACAATGTCCACTTTTTGATTTTTAATTTCTTCTACAATTTTCTTTTGCGCGGCCACATTTTTGAAGCGATTAAGCACCTCCACACGAATGGGAAAATCTTTAAGCCTTCGGGAAAAAGTCTGATAATGCTGCTCGGCCAGAATAGTTGTCGGCACCAGAACAGCAACCTGTTTACCGTCCATCACGGCTCGAAAGGCTGATCGAATAGCGACTTCCGTTTTGCCAAAACCGGCATCGCCGCAAATTAACCGATCCATCGGCTTTACGTCATCCATGTCCAGATGGATATCTTCAATAGCTTTAGCTTGATCGGAAGTTTCCTCAAATTCAAAAGTGGAACAAAATTCCTCGTAAATCCTATCCGGCGGGGCAAATGATTTTCTTTCCAACACTTCGCGAGCGGCATAAATGGAAACCAATTCCTCGGCGACTTCTCTTACAGATTTTTTTACTCTTTCCTTTAGAGCCTCCCATGAAGTTCCCCCCATCTTATCAATTTTTGGCACATAACCATCGGAGCCTAAATACCTTTGGATTTTTTCCAGAGAATTAACCGGTATGTATAGTTTGTCTCCATCCAAATACTCTATAACCAGGAAATCATTTTCGATTTTACCGACTTTAATTTTTTTTAGCCCACGATAAACGCCAATGCCAAAATCGGTGTGGACGACAAAATCACCTTCTTTTAGATCACCAAAGGACTTTAAAAAATAAGCTTCTCGTGGAGGACGTAGGCGGCGGCGGGACACCTTTTTCACAAATATTTCTTCTTCGCTCAGAAACGCCAGCTTCATTGATGGAAAGATAAAACTTGTGGAGATTTTCCCTTCCCATAAAATAAGCTGAGGACTGCCGTCCCATTGACTGATTTTGCCCATGACTGAATCTTGCTGCGTTGAAATCTGCACAGGTAAATCATAGGATAAAAGCAGATGCTGCATTCGGTGAAAGTCTTCCGGTGTAGGAGAAAGAAAAAAAACCAACATTCCATCGGCAAGCCAATTTTTTATCTTTTCCACAGTCTGCCGCAGGAGAGCATCCTCTTTAATCTCATCGGCAACGGAATTTAACAGTTGGAATTGCTGATGAGCTTCAAAAACGACTGTTTCCGCCTCGCTTGTGCTACCTTTGTCGAGCCTGAGACCCTCCAGAGAAATTTGCCTAAACTTATTCATAGCGTCTCCAGCATCAACAGGATCAAGGTATGCATTTTCTTTTTCCAGATAAAATTTTCCACTGTTTTTAGCTTTGAGCAATAATTTATCGATATTAAATTCTGTATTCTGTGCGGCCTGATCGATGGCCAGAGGATCATCCAGAACCATCAAGATATTTTGTGGCAGATAATCAAAAAAGCTGGAGAGCCGATTTTGTGGACGGCTGTCCCGATCATCGAAGGATTCATAAAACAGGGGTAAATATATCGGATTTATGGAATTGGCTAAATCGTTTTGCAGAGTATTCACCAAACGGTTACGAATTTCGCGCGACAGGGAAATATCGTCGATACGCCGTTTGACATTGCGCACAGCCAGCTCCAGCGTTTGCGAATTGACAATTACTCCGCTTGCCGGCGGCACAATAAAAGATTCCATTGAACCTATGGAACGCTGGGAGGCGCAGTCAAATTTACGGATGGATTCGATTTCATCGCCTGACATTTCCATGCGCAGCGGCCATTTTAACGTGAGAGGGAATAGGTCAATGATGTTGCCACGGACACTGAATTCACCCCTTTCTTCAACAAGGCTGACTCTTTTATAGCCACCTGATTGCAGGTGCGCGCAAAAGTCATCTCTGTTGAATGTATCGCCTATGGAAATTATTTGCAGATATTGATTGAACTCGGCAAAAGGCATTACTTTTTGCATTAAAGCAGCCATGGAAATAACCACTACTCCGGTGTTGATTTGCATAAAAGCAAGAGCTTCCAGACGCGCTAATTCTTCTTCTTTCTGGAGTGCAAACATATCAACAGTCAAGAAATCCAGAGACGGATAATGAATTACATTGTCTTTGCCTAAAAATAAGGACAGATCGCTCGCAAACGCTGCGGCTTCTCTTTCTTCCGGACAAACGACAAGCAGGGTCTTCTCCATACGGGCAAAAAGAAGAGCTGTTAAGAAAGGACAAGCAGATCCACTAAGCCCCCTTACATTGACCCTTTGGGTACCCCTATTAATTTGTTCCAGAAGATCATGGAGTGGTGCAATATCTTCCGTGATTTTTTTTGTGATAATTTTTTTCACTGACAATAACCCAAACTTTTTGCGGCAATGAATTGTGCAATTGAAATCTTTTCCGCAAGTCTTCTCCAGAAATTTAACTTTTTTAGCTCAAATATGAATTTAGTTCAAGTTCACTTAATTATCATATAAATTAATCATTTCTTATTAGTTGACAACCCTTTTGTCTTTGATAAGCTGTATTTTATAAATTTTATATGGAGATTAAAAAATGATTACGGTGGAAAAGGCGTTGCAATCAATCTTCTTGAATTTTCACCAGTTAGGTTTGGAAAAAGTAAATATTCTGGACGCCCGGGCGCGAGTAATAGGTGAAGATGTTTTTGCCACACGTAACATTCCGCCGGCCGACAATTCAGCGATGGATGGCTATGCTGTGCGGCATATCGATACCAAAGGCGCAACCAGGGTAATCCCGCTCCGACTCAAAGTTATTGAAGAGATACAGGCAGGTAAATTTCCGCAAAAAAGATTAAAAAAAGGAGATGCTTCCCGCATCATGACCGGAGCACTAATTCCCGACGCCGCCGATGCCATTGTCCGCCAGGAAGACACAAAAAAAATCGGGAAAACGGTTATAATCTATAATTCAGTAAAAGAAGGTCAGGATATTCGCTTTGTCGGCGAAGACGTGCAAAAAGAAGAACTCGTTATTTCTAAAGGAAGTGTCATTAGTCCGGCACAAATAGGGATGCTTGCTTCGTTGGGAAGAGCATTTGTGAGCGTATATCAAAAACCGCGCGTAGCGATTATAGCAACGGGTGACGAACTTGTGGATATTGAAAATGACCCGCCGCCCGCTAAAATTGTCAACAGCAACAGCTACTCTTTAGCTGCCCAAGTTATGGAATGCGGCGCAATTCCTTTAATACTGGGAATTGCTAAAGATAAAAAATCCGAACTTCAAGAAAAATTTAAAACTGCGCTGCATGCTGATTTGATTATTTCTTCCGGGGGCGTTTCGGTCGGTAATTTTGATTTTGTCAAGGATGTCATGGGGGAAATCGGTAATGCTATGCATTTCTGGCAAGTGGCCATGAAGCCGGGCAAACCTTTGGCTTTTGGCGCAATCAAGGGTATTCCCATGTTCGGTTTACCGGGAAATTCCGTATCCGCAATGGTTTCATTTGAACAATTTGTACGTCCGTACCTTTTAAAGATGCAGGGACATACAAAAATATTCCGCCAAACCATAAAGGCTCTGAGCAGCCAGAAAATTCAGAAAAAAAAAGGGGTCAAACATTTCATTCGTGCCATTGTTAAAAAAGAGAAAAACCAATACATGGCTGCTATAACCGGAGAACAAGGATCCGGTATTTTGAAATCAATGGTTTTAGCCAATGCTTTAATTGTCTTAAAAGAAAACGAAACCAAAGTTAAAAAGGGCGATCCGGTAACAGTCCAGTTATTGGATGACTCTTTATCCAAGGCAGAGTATTTCCCATTGTAAGAAATACAGTCCAATACTGGGAAATATTGCTTTTTTACCAGTTTTTGCAAGTTGACACACGGACAAATATCCTTTAGAATTTTTAACGGAAGTGCCAAGGTCACTGGTGGGCCTCCTGGACTTCAAATCCAGTGTGGGGCGCTAGAACCGTCCCGGGTGGGTTCGATTCCCATGCGCTTCCGCCAATAAAATCAAAGTCTTACGAGCAGCCCCTTTTCTATAGGGGCTTTTTCATTTTGCGGTGTGCCCGGATTGTAACCATTTTGTAACTGTAAATATCTTTCCTGCTTCTGAATGGCATCTTTTAGATCGTCCTGATTGATAATGTTATACCGATCAAATACCGATCTTGTTTTATGGCCTGAAATCACCATAGCCACCCTTTCATGTACCCCAGCACGAACCATATTACGAACTGCGGTTCTGCGAAAATCGTGGAACAGTTTAGCGGAAATCATTCTTCCAGTCTTTTCATCTTTTACCTGTAGACCAATTCTTTTGCAGGCTGAACGCCAAGCATCCCTATAATCCTTAATCCGATGTCCATCACGATGAAAAACATAGGGAAAGCCAAGACGTCTTTTTGATTGAAGTGAATGCATCTCCTTCAATAATTCCTCATTCAGGTATAGCGTCCGTCCCTCATTGTTCTTTGTTTCACCAGGATCAAGCCTAACAATTCCCTCTTTAAGATCAACTTTATCCCAAGTGAGATTCAGAATTTCAGCCCTTCTCCATCCAGTATGATATGCAAAAGTAACGACTGGTTTCAAATATGCTGGCAGGACACTCCGCAAAGACACAAAATCTTTGTACTCAAAGAATCCCTTTCGAGTATTTAACTCTTTCAGCATAGGAATATAAGGCACTTGACCAACTTTAGGGGGTGTACACCGTGACCCTAAATGAAGCATCCTCTTCAATGCCGACAACTCCCGATTAATTGAGGCGTTCGATAATCCACTTCGCATTCGCTTCTCAATATATTCTTTGACAGATGCCGTTGTAATATTCACAATTCGCATCCCGCCGAACAACGTTGTTAAATGTTTTACTGCCAACTCTGCTCGTTCCTGACTCTTTCGCTTATTAATTCGGTAATCAGTAATAAGATCCAGTGCCAGTTCGTCAAAGAAGACTCTGTCAAAACAAATGCCAGGCATTTTCCCTTCGGGTATTTCACCCTCTCTTTTCTTTAACGTCCGCTTTGCGATTTCCAACTTGTCAGTGTGTGTTGATTCCGCAAATTGTTTTCCGTGCCGATAATACTTAATCCAATATGTCTTTCCTCGCCTCTAAATACATCCCATTTTTTCACCGTCCTTTCTTGGAGGGCTTGCGTTTAACAAATTCGATATCGTAGCCAAGGTAGTCAGCAATTACTGTCAACTTATCTAACGAATAATTCGCCTTTTCATTTAGAACTTTTGACAGATGACCTTTATCTAACTCCAGGTCTTTGCTTATCCTGTACGCCGATATCTTTTCCCTCTTCATGATGTCTTTAAGGCGATTCCCCATCATGGGGATATTTATACCACAGAGTTGCACGTTATTCAACCTCTAATTATAAACAACTTTGTTTTTTTCAATGAATGCCTCCAGATCGTTTATGTCCAAATACATTTTCCGGCACCCGTGTTGTTTTACGACCGGAATCACCTGCGACCAGATCAATTCTCTTATTCCCCACACAGGCCGACCCAGGTATTCAGATGCTTCTTTGAGCGTAAAAAGCCGCTTCCGCACTGGATTGTATATCCCTTGTGCCCTTTTAAGTTCAGTGTTTGTCAGTGTTTTTTTAACCATGTAACTACTTTGTAACCATAAATTAACTTACTTTTTCAAACTCTGCATATAGGAACTAAACATTTTTTATCTTTAGAATTATAATATCTTATCGATCTTGTTCCATTATTATTCAGCTTTATTAATAACATTTTCATATTTTCAGTCTCTTTAAAAAAGACAATAGGTATGGCTATCTTATTTATTCTTCACTAAAGTGAAAGGGTGCTGGTAAAAGCAAGGTTGCATTGAAATATTTACTCCCATACAGTAGCAGCAGAGGATTGACGGCTTTCCATTGTCCGTTCTTCAGCTTCACTTTTGTGAAGACGGTTATTGTCCTGTTTTGTCTTCTCAGCTTCACTTTTGTGAAGTTGTCCACTTCGCTTCTGTGAAGTTACTTTTAATTTCTGCCTTTTCATATTTTCTCTTATGTAAAATTGTTCTCGTAATACTTTGTGCTTTTCAACCATTACAAATTCAGGCGTGTCATATTTACGCCAACGTTCTGAGAATTTATAAACAGAGTAGTCTTTTTCTCTCTCATGTTTCTGATACCAGCCGCCCTGATGAACTAAATCAAGGAAACCCATCTCAACCAGCTTTCTGATATTTTTCCAGAACTGCGTTGTGCCGATCTTCAAGAAGGCGGCCTCGGAATAAGGGAAGATAAACCCATCATTGGAATAAACAATCTTCTTTTTCCCGTGAATCTTCACTTGATCCCACTTTCGTTTTTGAAGGCATCTAAGCAGGGTTCTAAGAACCGAAGCAGACAATCCGATGAAGGCCTCGGAATAGAACATATCGGGCTCTATAAAGATCTTGTTCCTGATCTTGAAGTACTGCTTTTCAGTTACCATGATTTACGCTACCCTTTTTCGGCATTTAATATATTACCTCTTTTAAAATGTTTAGATCGCTTTATAAGTTTTTTGTGTTCGGGAAAATATTTTTAACCTTTTCATGAAGTATTTTTGATAATCGAATCTGTTCGCTCTTTGTGAAAGATAAATCCCCGATTAGCTTTTTTGAAAAAATAACAGGATCAATCTTCATTACTTGAGCGATAAATTTCTGCTTCAAGCCCTTTCTGAGAATCGCTTCTTTCAAATAAATGTTCATCATAACACCTCCTTTGTAGCTCGTCTGACGTGCTACTGATTGTTAAAAAAATTTACCCGCTTATCCTTTGAGCGATCAACTTTGCCAGCGAATCAACCATAGTCTTGATGTTAATGGAACGGCAAGGCACCGCTGAAATAGCTGATCTTCTCCCAAAGTATCCCAACTCATATTTTTCTTGCCACAGGTCCGGTTCTTTTATTTTTTTAAGTTCAAATATTATTTTTGAATTGTAAAAAAATCTGCCATCATTCCCAACACCAATATCGATAGGTAAATCCAAACACGGAAAGTCAGTTTCAACAACATATCCTCCGCTCGATTTTGATTTTCGAAAGTTAACCCATCTTGAAATTTCCCATTCCTTCTCCTTTAACCACTTTCCTACATCATTCAAAATTTGCCTGGCTTCAATTAAAGTGAATTTCAAATCTCGAACGAGATATCCCCCCAAGAAAATCCGTACAGCCTGCTCAAAATTATATTCTCTCGATATTCCCGAGTGCTGCCCATAATCCTGATCAGGTTCCAAAAAAGCTACAGCCCAGCGCTTTATTTGGGGATGCGTGAAGCCGGTTGCTTTTGCTAAAATCCGATTCGTAATAATCATAAAATCTTCACCTTTAAGTAGCGCTTAACACGTTCTACGTATTCTTGCAAGAACTATTTTTCTGTTTTTTTAGGATACTAAATCAGGAAAGGTTATTTTATAGATCAGACCATAGAGGTAGGGTTCCTAGCAAACCGAAAGATGGCAATTTATATTTTTGTTTATGACACCTTGGTTGAGTGCAACGTTAACAAGAAAAGTAACGATTACGTATAAAGGTATTCACGGTTACTAAAATAATTTAATCCATAAAACTATAATAGCCAGGATTACGAGAATGATGGTAATAAATAATTGAACAAACTCTAACCATTCACAAAGTGGAATTCTATCTCTCTTTTCTTTACGCTTCTCTATTCCATCTATTACTTTAGGGGGAAACTCTATATCCAGAATCTTCATTATTTCCTCCTCAAAAAAGAACTCCTTGTCACGATCGATTCTATGTGCTCGACCAATTCCATGCATAAATACGGCATGTAGCGCTACCACCGAACTTCCGGCTAGAATAGCGAATACTATAAAAGTTCCAAATGATAAAGGTTGGCTAATACAAATACGACCTGTTAAAACGACCCCAATGAATGCAGCCAATGCAGTCCATATGCCCATTCCCATTTTCCATCCGTAAATTCTTCGATTATTAAAGTTTTCCCATGCCCCATTTCTTAATTTCTCTAAGGCATCTAATGTTGTCTTAATATCGATACCGCTACTGTCAACTTTCCATCCGTAAATTCTTCGATTATTAAAGTTTTCCCATGCCCCATTTCTTAATTTCTCTAAGGCATCTAATGTTGTCTTAATATCAATACCGCTAATTATCGAACCGATAATAATTCTGCATCGTTTCCACCATTTCATACCCTTTCCCCTCCTTAAGGCTATGAGTAAATGACGTTGTTATCTCCGAAATAAAGCCACGTTTGTTTTCTACTAACAATTCAGACGGGACTTCATTTTATGGCAGGTGCCGTGCCTAACCAATAGATGGCAAACAATCTACCAATCAATCCTCTTTTTTCTTAAAAGGTTCTGAGCCGTTTGATCGCCTAATCTTGCCGCTATTTTCAGATCATTAGTAAACTGATTGTCGTTACCGAGTCTCGCGTAAACAAACCCCCGGCTGAAGTAGGCATCGGCATCATCCGGTTTGAGGCGTATGGCTTCATTATAGTCCTCGATGGCACGCTGATATTGGCCAAAGCTATTATAAACAGCCCCCCGGATGTTGTAGGCATTGGCATAATCAGGCTTCAGGCGGATGGCTTGATTGAAGTCCTCGATGGCACGTTGATGTTGGCCAAGGTTTTTGTAAGAAATCCCCCGGTTATTGTAGGCATCGGCATCATCCGGTTTTAGGCGGATGGCTTCGTTATAGTCCTCGATGGCGCGCTGATACTGGCCGAGTTTATCGTAAACATTCCCCCGGTTGATGTAGGCATTGGCATAATTTGGCTTCAGGCGGATTGCCTCGTTATAGTCCTCGATGGCGCGCTGATACTGGCCAAGGTAATAGTAAGCATTCCCCCGGTTGTAGTAGGCAGACGCCTCTTGTGGGTTCAGTTCGATAGTTTTACTGAATGCGTCAACGGCAAAGGTGTAATTACCTGAAGTTCTAGCCTCAATGCCTTTTTTATTCCAGTTAGCAGCATTGTGCATTTCTACTATTTTATTGACGCCCGCGTCCTTCTGCTGGATATTTACGTATGTTGGGGCTGTGTTTGAAGAATCTTGCGTTTTTTCCGTTGTTTTTTTGTCTATGGAGTTTGATACGACTCTCCAACGTACAGCTGCCAACTCTTCATCCCGTTGTTTTTCAAGTGCACGATATGCGGTTGATTGCTGTCGCTTCTTTTCAAAATAGTCCCGCAAATAATACCCGGTAATTCCACCGCCTATTATCGAAAAAAAAATTATTGTGGGCTCATTAGAAGATTTAGGAAAAAAGATTGCTAACAAAATTAAAATAAGAACCCCGCAACCTAACCAGTAATTCCAGAATGGGCGGGGTCGGAATCTTGCTTCAATTTGACGCTGAAATTTTTCACGAATTGCTGATTCTTCATTACGTAATTGATCTTCGGTATCCTTCTCTGCCTTTTCACGTGCGAGTCTGGCTTCTTGCTCCTTGATCTTTTGCTGGTGTAAGGCTTCGGCCTTATCTCTCTCGGCACGTGGGTAGTTTTCGATGATAGCACGTGATCCCGCAACTTGTTTGATTGCAACTACTGCCTCTTCGGCTGTACATCTAAACCACTCCTTTGCCTCACGTTTTGAAGAAAGCATCTGGTGTGTTTTTTGCTCGATTTGATAAGGATCTTCTATCAACATCTCATACTCGATGAGAAAAGGATAAGGAGAACCCGTGTGGTGGAGTTTTTTAGCTCGAAACTCCGGGTCTTTGGTTGAATGACCAACTTTGACTAAACCGGGCATGGCTTTATTGCTGATTACGTAAACCCATCCCTTCATACGATTTCATCCTAAGGAACAAAGATTTAGTTACAATAGATTTATGCCTCTGATTTCATCATCGATCCCTGAGCTCTCTTCACTCTTCCAATAATTTTTGCCTGGAAATTATTCCATTTTTATAAACAGCTTAATCAATTCTTCTGATAGAACCACTTCAGACTTTCCGAATATTTTCCTCGGAAAGCACAAAACCCCATTTCCTCTGATAGGTAGATGGGGTATGTGAATCAATCCGTTCATGACAGCCTCTTTGACCGCGCCGAATGGTTTATGGTTTTACCTGTTCTATAAACTGCAAAATGAACTTTGCTCTCCGTAATCGTAAGTGTCGCCATTTATAAATCTTTTGTTGTCAATAGTCAACAGAATCTCCCTCTCGCTTCTGTTAAGTTGCTTTCGTAGGAGGCGAACTTGACGATCGAAGAGGCATTTGGGGAAGTAATCAGGGAACTCAGGAAGGCAAATCAAATCTCTCAAGAGAAACTTGCCGAGGTAAGCAAACTCGATCGGAGCTTCATTTCACTTTTGGAATGCGGGCGTAAACAACCTTCATTGATCATGATTTTTCAACTTGCAAAAGCCCTCAATCTTTCCGCATCAAAAATCCTGTCGCTTGTTGAAAAAAAAATCAAAAAATAGACGGGAACCAAGAATAATTCGAGACTATACAAAGGGCAGTAGGGTTGCCAGCAAACCGAAAATGACGATATACTTTTTTGTTTGTTACACCTATAAGTCAACAAACATGATAAATAAAAAATTTTGAGGATTTGCGTTTGAAATGTTTGATCTAACATGACCATCAGCGGACCTGCATGCCGGGTGCTGTGGGGGCCGGGGGGAAAAACCCTCGGCTACCCGATTGACATTGGTTATGCAATCACTACATGAAATTCTGACGTGAGAAACTGTCGCTAACAGAACTGAACAATGGCCAGAACTTGGCACGACCACATGCTTCGCACATCATCCCGAGTTGAATGCGAGCATCGGTCACTTCATATATGAGCATGAAGCCTGACTTTGGCCAATCGCCGCCGATCTCGAAGTTCCAGCGATATTCGACAGCACTGCCAAGAGTGCGACGTGCTGGCTGCGGATTCCAAGTCATCCTCTGCGGGTGTGCCGCACTCATTTGCTGGAGCAAGAAGAGTCCATATTCCTTTGTGGTTTTCTTCAGGTCATCAGCGCAAGACGTATAGTAAAGGGTAATAGACGCATCACTTGGAGTCTTTGTAGTTTCGTCCCAAACCACTTGAGATGAGAATATGGCTATAAATAATGTTTCCAGCCCTGTGGTTCCCGTTACCCCTTCACGATCTATCTTCCAGTCTGAAGGCAGTACAATCGTTAGATTCGCGGGTACAACTCGGTAGGTAAGAAAGTTTTCGAACCGCTTCTCCCTGACTTCTGCAAGCCTACCAGCATGATCCCAGTAATGCAGATCGGAGGCAGTTTCAGCAAGGCTTTTTCTGAGCTTCTTGTCAGATGAGAGTGGCGCAGTATTGCTCAATTCCACGCACCGAGCAAACCATTTTTTCGTTTCAGTAATGTCACCCTGATCCATATACCCACGACATTTCTCCCGAGACAGCAAGTAATCAAAGATCGCGGATTCCATATCACGTGGTCCAGCTACTTCCGCCTTGCTGATAAAGCTCAAAGCGCGGGAGCTGTCTCCCGTCTGCAGGCATGCTGTAGCACAATTGAGGAACGCTTCACCATATTCGGGTAGCAAATTTGCGGCAATCTCCTCGTGCCTTATCGCGTCATGCTCCCTATGCGTTTGCCGTAAGAGGTACGACGAGTATTCGTGATGGACGACTGCACGTAATATGGTGGTGTCCAAGGACACTGTCGATGGTTTTTCATACCCCAGTTCTTTCAAGTCTTTCTTCATGATATCTTTAAACTTTTTCAAGTCTTTTTCGGTGATGTCTTTCCAGACAATCTCTGGAGAGGAAGTAGCCGCAAATCCATATCCATCAGGCCCGCTATCGGGTACTTCGATATCGGCAAGCGCTGCGCACAGGCGAAATTCGTGTTCGAGCATTTGGTGCGCATTCCAGTTGCGATTCTCATGAATTTTCATCCTCTGATAGAGTTTAGCAAGGAGTAGATGGGCTCGAATTTCAATCCATTTCCCAGAATAGACCGCCCGTGGGTCGGGGTGACGAAAGACTCTATAAAGAGCGAGTATAGCTCGCAGATTGTGTTCTCTTTTCGCGTGTGCTACCGCCAAGAAGTACGCGAAAAAGCGGTCGCGTGGATACCATTTCGCCAGCCATTTCATTAGATGTATATTATCTACCTGTGGTGGCATATTCTGAAGGTGAGTCCCAAGGGATTTCATCTTATCTTGATAAGCATATCTACTGCGCCGCCGGCGATGCGCTACGGATGTTGCCGCACGGATAACGATATTTGCGGTATCGGGACGCCGATCAGGTGGACCGAATTGTCCATCATATACTCTTGACTGCTCATCGAGCATCGGCCACATGCTGGCGAGAATGAGCTCGATATCACTTCTCGAAGTGCTCATGCCTTGGACTCTCGCAAGTGCACTTAAGTAGTCCAAATGGGGAGGGAGTCCAAAATCCCTCAAGAGTTTAACTTGACCGTGAAACCACTTCTGTTCGGCCGAAAGGCGCTTCCTGAAAATGTCCCAAGCCATACGCTGCGAGGTCGAGAATCGACTTACGTCGTCATCAGTTACTCTGCTGCCAGAATTGAACGTCTGAAGAAACGTTGCAACAGTGTCAAAGCGTCCATCGCATGCAGCGATAAGACTTGCCTTGGTACTTGAAGGGAGGTGAATCCCGAGTAAGTCGGCAACGACCTCTGCAAAGCGACCATATTCGTCTGGTGTCGCTGGCGGGATCATAAAGGTGTGGCCGTCTGGGAATACATCTCGACAGGTGGTTATCGTCAACGGCATCCGATGGGTGTTCACGGTCACGAACATCCCATGAACGTCACAACGGGTTGAGATACTGGTATACAATTTCCGGATTTGAACAGCAGCTTCGACATACGCAGCCTGACGCTCTAGGAAGGATGAAGATGCCGCAGAAGGAAACCCCCAATCATAGTCATCTATCAAGACGATGACACGTCTGACATATTCGCCAATTGGAAGCGAGACTCCCGGACGGACATATCCACGTGCCAGGTAGATTGTCGAAGCTCCTGTCATCTCTGAGAGCTTGATTGCTAGATCCGCAGCCTGTCGTGTTTTGCCGACGCCGGAACTACCCAGAAGAACGGTCAGTCCGCTGGATGGGGAGATCTGCAATTCTCTCTGAATAATAGGTGGTGTGGAGCGAAGAGGAGATGAGAGCTTAGAGAAGATTTCTTCCACTGGAACCACAGTGAACGGGGATTTCTGATCCGCCCGTAGTCCTCGTACGTGATCGCCTATCGCAAATACCGATGCGCATGTTTCTAGGGCTATAATGATGAGGTTGGACCATTCCATAGGTTTAGGAATAAAACTCGGTACAAATCGATGTATTTAAAATGCAAACAGCGGCGCTGATCGCCAAAGCAGCGCCGCTTGTTATCAGCCCTTATGAATTTATCACCTCTTATATTAAAAATATACTATGAAAAGATGAGTTATATAAGCATGATTTTTAGCAAAAAAGCCGTCTTTTTTTTCTGAGCCTGTAATGCGCAAGCAAATATACCCCAATTTCGACCATTTCTGTAAAAACCAATATTCATATATGTATTAAATATCATTATGCATTATCTAACATATGGTAAAATAAACCTACTCCCACTATTTCTTATAACCGTTGTTTTTTTATGTCATTTTTTGAGCATTAAACTAGGTAAAATTAACCATTTCTGCGGTAAATTTGCCATCTATTCGCCATACAAATGTATTTATCTATTTGATTTTACAAGTGATATAAGAAGTTTTAATACCACCAAAAAATGGCATACCTAATTTTTTTTCAGAAAAAATTTTCGGTCTGCCAATGCGCATACGATGTAGGTACAGATGGGACTCATACCCTTTGGATAATTATCTTACCCATATCCGTTATAATGATTTGATTATTGACAAAACCAAAAGATAATACCATTAATGACTGACCGGTTAATGAATTAGCTTTAATATTGAGAAATTAAGAAAAGATTCCTACCCTTTGAGGAATTATCTTACCATATCCGTTCATATGTCGTAATAAGTTGACATATCTTGAGGATAAGTACTTTAATCCCTGTCAGGATGACTTGTTTATATCCGGAAGAAGGGCTTGCTGACTTCACCTACAAACAAACAGATTTATATAGCAAGAAAAACTGAAGATTACCAATTGAAAGAGAGTAACGTTCCGCATTAGACGTTGTGAGCGCCGGTGGAACTGGAGCCATGTTTACGAGCAAGTTGTATCGTAGCATATAAAAACTGCATCAAATCAAAAACTCAGTCGTACACGAATGGAATACACCGCAACCGGACCACGGTCATTATTGTACCCGGGATTTTGGATGAATTGATAGTCCGGACTAATCTGTACATATGAACCAAGCTGGATACGGTAGTAGACTTCCAATATCTGTTCCCAGCCATACTTCAAATGGCCGTCGCCCAACATAAAACCGTTGCCACCCGCTTCTAGATAATCTTTGTGCTGGGTCGACAATCCATCGACCAAATAGGCAACCCCTACACGGTCTTCCTTACGGCCCCAATGAATCCCGCTCACCTGTATTCCTGCACTCAGATGTTGATCCGCTTCAGTATACATGAAATCTTCATTTGACCCATCATTCCAACCTAACCTAGCAAAAAGACCTGTTTCACCATCATCCATTAAAGGTTGTTCCAAATTGATTCCAAACCCACACTTGGTGCGTCCTTCTTTATCATCGGCCCTGACATCCGGTATGGCACCTGTGAGTTGTCCTAAACTAATTGATTCATTATAATTTCCCATTCTTCCACGATTATAATATGTAAGGAATCTTAGTACCGTCCCCTTCTCATTTGGTTTTACAGTCAGCTCTAGATTATAGCCGCCAGCCTCAAAGATGTTGTTGTCTAAATCATTGCCATTGGCCACGATCGGCATCTGGTAGTAGCCCAAAGCCAGTTTCCATTGGGGCATGACCAATGCAATAAGGACACCATTACTGTAGCCCCTGGTGTCTGCTGCAAAATCCCAGGCAGTATTGTTGATAAACCCCCAGTTGAGGAACTGGGTGCGTGTATTGTTGGCATAGCGGTTTACGTCGAAATCGTCCGTTGCCGCAAGCCTCCCTGCTTTTATCTCGATCCGGCTTACGTATTCTACACCTGGGAGTTGATCCATAGCCCTTTCCACTTTTTCCGTTTTCCCGGATAGTGGATAGACATACCGGGCATAGAAACGGGCGATATATGGTCCATCCCCCAGATCAGCTGATCCCTCCCGAATTACATCTCCATTAGTATAAGCACCAAGACCCACAGCATTGCTGATCCCATATCCCCTAGCCATTTCGACATCAAGATATAACTGTAGGAATTGGGTAATCTGAGAACCGATATAGAGACCATAAATCTGTGTCGATCCGTGTCCCTCGTTATTATTGGTCGTCAAGCTGTTTGGTCCTTGGTAGGGACTGTGAAAGTCGGGCATGTTCTGGTAAATTTCATTGTATTGCATTCCCAACACTTTAGGCACCCACTCAGGCATTTTGAAATCATCAGCATATGCAAGGCAGGCAAACACATTCAGTATCGCTGCAATCAGGATTATCCGATAAAACTTTGACATTTTCATAATAAAACCTCAGGAATCGAAACTCTTTTCAGTATTCTCAAACCAGGTCGTATGTAAATTCCTGATTGCTTCCGCGCTCAGCACTTACAAAATGAAATGGTTAATTCAGTGATTTATGAAAAAGTCTTTATAAATTTCACAAGAAGTAGCCCTATAAGAAATATCATGTAAAATCTCAAGAATAATAGCGCAATTCTAGTCGTTTTGGTCATCTTGATACGTGCCATATTTCCTCCTTCTTATATCTTTATACGTGTGGCCATGGTTTTCATGACGTCATTATAGAGAATGACACCCAGGATATTATCCGCACTATCGACCACAGGAACCATCCGATAATGATATTTGGCAAACAATTCAGCCAAATCATCGGGATTATCATCTTGTTCCGCCGTGACCACAGGCGCCATCATTATCTCGGCAAGCATTTTGTTTTGATCAGCAACTATAAGCTCGCGTACATCAACGACTCCCAAGAGTTTGTGACCGTCGTCATCAACAACATAGAGATAGGAAATGTTATGGTATTCGAGGCCGGAATGCTGAACCCTGTTCAGGGCATCACCGACACGGACATCTTTCTTTATGGCCAGAAACGCTGAGGAGACCAGCCTTCTGGCAGTCGTCTCTCGCTCCGCTAGAATGGCGCGAACCCGTTCAGCCTGTTCTTTATCCAATAAATTTATAAACTGAGATACCTGATCGTAGGGCAGAACGGAAAAAAGAGCTGCCAACTGCGGGACTGACATTTCGCTGAAGATCATCCGGGCCCTTTCCTGTCGAATATTAGCGATTATCTGCCGCTGGGCGCGAGGTTCCGCTTCTGCGAGTGCCTCGGCGGCTTTTTCCGAATCAAGTCCTAAGAGGAGCGCCTGCTGTTCTTCCTCAGGGAGTTCCTCCAGTATATCGGCTAGATCCTCGGAGGGAAGTTTGGTGAGCTGATTTTTTGTTACCGACAGGGAAACCTTACCCGTTGCAACCACATCTTCGACTGACAAGGGCTGAACAAATTTCCAGGAGATGAGATCTTCTTTTATCCATTTTAGTTTGCCCAATCCCCAACGTTTCAGGTGACCAGCAAAAGAAATATCGACGTGCACCAGGAAAAGCTTCTCCTTTGACATCAACAGGTGAATATCGTTGACAACTTCGACGCGCCGATCGTCCATATCCACCACGGTCCTTCCCATCAGATGTTTATCCAGAAGAATCCAGCCAGCCTGGTCAATAAAGGGTGGGTAAGTTGCATTATCAGGAGGCCGGACGATAATGGAGTCCTCTTTCAGGTGGCTGACCTTTTCCCACGGGATGAAGGTACTCGGCTTTCCCCAGCCGTGCTCCATATATATCCCGACAGCTTCCGGATAGGGCTCCGTGAGAGAAAACACCAGATCGGTTAATTTTCCAATCCGGTTTTCAAGTTTCTCTACACAGATCGGCCGTTTGATGAGCTCTGACAAATAATAGAATTGGTAGCTGTTCTGCGGTTCGGACTCCTTCATGCCATTCTTTTTCACTATCATTGCGCGATCCTCCATCCTTACTTAAATAGTTCAGGGAAAAGGGTACTGATGCCCAACAGTGTCGAAACTAAAACGACAACTATGACAATCGACCAATTCATAATATTTTCCCATCTTGTATTGACATGCTTACCCATGAGGGGTTCGTCATTCAGCAACAAAAGCAAAAACACCAGTGCCGGCGGAAGCAGCGTAACGGCCACGACCTGTACGAACATGGTGATTGTTATTAAGGGTGCTCCCGGGATCAGGACCACAGCGCCTGAAGTCAGCAGCATGAAAAGATAGACGAAATAAAACCAGGGGGCATCTTTGACTTTCTTGTTCAGGGAATGAGCCCAGCCGAAGATCTCCCCCACAGCCCAGGATGTGGACAGCGAAATACAGAGCGCTCCCAGGAACCCTGCATCGAAAAGACCAATGGCAAAAAGTCTGCGGGCCATTTCCCCTTTCCCATGCGACAGGAAAGGAACAATGGCCTCCGCCGTTTGCCGGGCGTCTTCTATTTCGATAGGGGGTTTATGATAATAGAAAATTGCAGCTGTCGTAATTATAATAAATACAGCTACAACACACGTGGATATAGATCCAAGGAAGGTCTCCAGTTTGCCGAATTTGATGTCATGAATATCGAGTTTTTTATCAACTACAGCGCTTTGCTGGAAAAAGAGCATCCAGGGTGCGATGGTTGTTCCGATATTGGCCATAATAATAAAAATCAGATCAGATGTCATGCCGCCCATTTGAAAAGTGTAAAACCCCTTGAACGCTTCGTTCCACGAGGGGGAAGACGGCATATCCATTGCCCAGATGGCAGCTGGTATATAGACAAGATTAAACAAACAGAAGAATAATGTTATTTTCTCGAAGGTCCAGTATTTACCGGTGATAACGATGGCAAAGAGAATTGCCGTTACCACAAGGAAAGTGATCCAGGCGGGTACGCCAAAAAGGCTCATTGCCGCGGTCATCCCTATATATTCTGTAATCAGTGTTAACCAATTTGTAATCGCAAGGTCTGTGAGCGAAAACCAGCCCCAGAAAGGACCGAAAGCGTCAAAGATGGCTTCCGCATGTCCCCGCTTGGTAACAGCGCCCAAACGAACTGTCATTTCCTGGACGTAATAAGCCATAAATATTAATAATATAAACATCCAGAGCAGGGAGAACCCGAATTTGGATCCGGTTACGGCATAGGTGGAAATGCCGCCGGCATCATTATCAGCCACCATCACGATTATTCCGGGTCCCAGCACAGCCAGAAAAACAATTAGCTGCCGGCGGAAGCGATTCAATAAATGAAGACTCTTAGAGATCAAATACATTAGAAACCTCCTGTTACGTAGCCAATCCTAAGGAAAAGACTTCCTTTCGTCTAGTGCTGCTGGACAAATTTACAGGGAAAATTTTGAAGACTTAGATAATCCCTGCTCCTAGTTGTCTCCCGCTCAACAGGTCGGAAGATCAGCTAAAGCAAGGGAAAAGATGAAGGGGCTCAGAGCTGATTACCTCGTAGAGAACGGGCAAATTATAAAATATCCGTTATGAGTACTATTACTGCCATCGCCATCCATGTATGAAACCACCACCTTTCTGATTCATAATTTGGGCATAAAAAAAGCCATGGGGATACCCATGGCCGATATGTACATAATGCCTCGAATCCCCTCTCGTTGATTTTCGGCAGTGCACAACGTAGATCCTTTGTGACCAGCTACTTCGGGTAAAGCCTTAAGCCGGCAATACCTGGTCTACCCATTGGCGTCTTTCGACATTTCCGGGCAGCAGCCTGTGTTTGTGCAAACGCCTCATGCTAACGAGGAATGACAGCGTCTTTACAGAAAAGTATTCACCTTGTCAAGAAAAAAAATAAAAAAACTATTAATAAATTGTTCGTCTCACTTTTCATTACAAAACTACGAAAATTAAATTCTTTAATTTGATTTGATAGGGCTCGAGAATTAGTGGATGAAATGTAGCATCCCTATCATGGTTGAAATATTATTGACTTCAGGAAGAAGTTCCTGCTAATTGCAACTACTCCTGCGTGGCAATTCGAGCGACAGCTTCGATAGCAATTGCAGCCACTGCCGAACCATAATCCAAGTCAATGTTTTCCATCGTGTCGTGTGTATCATGATAGCCAGTCCGGTTAATATCATAATTTTCCATGAATAATACAACAGGCACGCCTATGTCGGAAAAAATCTGGCCATCGGTGTTAAAGAGCGAACTGGCCGGATCATCTATAGTCCGAACCTCGCCGTCCAGACATGGATGAAGCGCAATGTTCGGCAGCGTATGACCATCTTTACAGCGTTGGCCTTGTCCCTTACCGCGACGCTCCGGAGTTTCATTCCATTCGCTCGTTTTGGCATTCCAAATCATGTTCGCTATGTGTGCCTGGTAAGCGATGCCAAGCGACTCGCGGCTTTCGCCAGGTGAGATCTGAAACACATTCTGATCTTTGTCCCGGTTATGCGCTATCATGTCCAACACGTACAAACCAACGACCTCGACTTGAGACAAGTCCATCGATTGATTCTCTTCCAGCCGCAACCTGAGCGTCTTTTCGACCAACGCCTGAGAAAAATTGCGCGCTCCCATGCAATCCGAAGGAAACTCTTCGCCAGTGAGGTGCAACAGCCAAATGTCACGTTCGAGCCGTTCTTCCTTTGCTAGTTGGAGAAAGATCGGCGCAGCCAGCAAAAGCGTGGTTGTCGCCGAATGGTTGTCGTCTGCTCCGGCAGCGGCTAACCGAGCGCCAGAGCCCCCGCGTGAAGGATCATAGATGTCTTCCATATAAGCCGTATCATAGTGATCGGCCATGACCACCGCCTGAGTGCGGTCCTTGCCCGGAATCACAACAAGGATATTTCGTTCATAGGCGTGTCCTTCTTGATTGTTCTTCCACCCGCCAAAAAGTGAAAAGTCGAAATCCGTTTTCCATTGAAACGGTAACTCTTCGCACACGGCTTTACCATCCATGCCTGCCTCGGCTATGGACTTGCGATGACGAGTGATAAGATAATCGCCCAAGTGTTCCAGATCGCGATGATGATGGCTTAGCTTGCTTTGTGTGGTCTGATCCTGCACGCAATCGGCATTGTCCTTGTTAACAAAGTGGCCATGCGACAGAGTCAGTATATCGTGCCAGAATGCTTCCTCAAAAGTGCGCGTTGCAGTCTTGTTGTAGGTCAAGGGCTGAGGCAAATCTTTCGCTGCATTCGTCGACTCCAGAATTTTTTCCAATTCCCTCTGAATTCGGTGGCCTTCCTTGGGATCACGGGTCAGTTTCGGCAACGAGGCCAGCCATTCATCAAGTGTTTCATGCTTGGCGATTCTGAGCAGATGGTGAGCAAAACTGCGCCGTAAGGGCTGCTTGTTCCCGAGTTGCCAGCTATCAAGAAGCGAAAGAATATTGAGCGGAGTCTGATGAATATAGTGATCGTGAAGCGGGTCAAAGTTCTGCAAGGCCGACAGATATAAGTCACGTCTGAGCAAGCGTGGCCAAAGCTCGATGGGTTGTGTAAGATCAAGTAAATCCGTTCGATAGGCAGTCAGGTATCCGAGAGGTGCGTTTGGAAGTAACTCCGCCTGTTTCGATTTCGGCGACCAGTAAGCTGCCAGTGGCCGATGCCAATAAACCTCGTGCAAACCGACTCGCATCGCCGGAAAGAGAAATCTATATCCAAAAAGTCCACCTTCAACTAAACTTGTTTCTGCTTTCCGAAGTTCTGTCGGTGTAGCATTCGGGCCATTTAGAACCAGATCGAACTCCTTGGTCCATATTTGACTGTTCCTAGCCAGGGGTTTGTCGTAGAGGTTGATGGAATCAAGCGCTGTACTGAAAAGCACTTTGGCAACTTTGTCCAAACGAGGATTCAACGCGAGCGCATCATCATAGCGATGAACTCGGTTCCAACGGTTCGTGCGCCGATAGGTATCCAGCACAAGCTCTTGCTGTACCTGCGATACCTTGAGGCTAGGATGTGGCTCACTCAGCCAACCTGATTGCGGAATGCGAATTCCCGTCGGCCCGTCATGGCGGACCACCCATCTCTGCGAAGCAATTTGGATAGCCATCGGTAATTCTTGTTGCAGGCGCAGATACGTTGGCATTCCCCAGGGGACAAGACTCCCCGGAAACGGCAGAAGGTTCAGCTTGCCAAGTAGGTACCGTTCTCGTACCTGATAAGGAAGGCGGCTGAATGGTCTGAAAGTTAACAAGTATCGGACATCTTCAACCGGGGTGCGATCGTTTATAAGATAAGGTTGAGTCCACGCGGGAAGAGGGTCTTTATCCCAATAAGGAAACTTTAAATTATGCTCTGAAGGCAAAATACGAAATCCAAGACGGAATAATTGCGCCGCATCTTCGGCGCTTTCTCCATAAACAGAGGACAATAATTGCAGAATAAATGCCAGCGATGTTTGCTCGGACAACTCTTGACCAGGAGCTAAATAAAAACTTTTCCAGAAACCACGTTCGGGTCCTTGTTCGCTGCTGCCAAAAAATGTCCAACGCACTCGGCCCATGTCATCCTGCGTTCGGGAAAGAGCCAAAGGTAAAAGAACGACATAGCGCTCATGAGCAAGATGGCCAGAGCGAGCGGCCAATTCGGGCGGCCAATAAGGATTTCCCAAGAGATTCATTCCCTTGTGACCGGATATGTGATAGGCTGGCTGGTCTTCACCTAACTTGACAAGAAGCTCAATGATCTGTCGGGCAATATTCTCCAACCCTGGTTTAATTTCGTACTCTTCCTCGATTTCAGAGACATGCCAACCGTATGGGTCATCTTCCGAGAATAACAACAGATCGATGGCACCGTATGGTGTGCGACCCAGTCTCGGTGGCGGCATGAATTCCGAGTATGCGGGTAGGGGATATTGCCCCTTACCCAAAAACCATGGATAACCATCTAGCAGTTGCAGCCATCCAAGCCGATTTTTGTTGATATTCAAAGATGAAGACTTTGTATCAGATCCCTTCGGATAGATAGTCATTGCTTCCGCCTCTTGGCTGGACAAATTTTTATTAAGAAGGATTGTTTAACGATTACAGGTTGTAATCTAGCATATAATTACAATTTTGGAAATTGAGGATTACAGGAAGTAAGATGCAGCCGTTTTTCAGACGCTCTGCTTGAACATCTCATCTGCTATTATACCATCACATATCTTCATTACTGGGCCTGTCATGGTGGCAAAGAAGCCTTTACTGAAATTAATCTGAATATCTCCGCCCTGCATGTGAACAGTAATATCTGTATCACAAAGCCCAAGTCTGCGAGCAACCGCGGCAGCAGCAGTGCTGCTGCTTCCTGAAGCGAGAGTATATCCGGCTCCACGTTCCCAAATCTCGATCTGTATATTGTTACGATCCACAACCCTCATGAACTGTACATTTGTCCGATTAGGAAAACGAGGATCGACCTCCAGCAGAGGACCTAAGCGGCGTGCGTCTTCAGGCGTTGGGGAGTCCGAGAGAACAACGCAGTGCGGGTTGCCGATAGTGGCCGCGCAGAACGTCAAGATTTGATCGTCAACCTCTATGGTCTCTTTCAAGACTTCACGATGGTCGCCGACAACAGGGATCTTCGAACTATCAAAACTAACTTCACCCATTTCGACCTTCACACTTCTACCATCATCACTGACCACACATGACACAGGACCTCCAATGGTTTCTATAGTGAAGCACCCATTATCAACGAGATGCTCATCCCAAAGGAAACGTGCGAAGATTCGAAGTCCGTTCCCGCTTTTTTCCGCCTCACTACCGTCGGGATTGAGAATCCTAAGTCCGAATTCACATGACTCACTGTCCAAAGGGCCAATAAGAATCCCGTCCGATCCAACACCATAGTTTCTATGGCAGATCAGGCGGATGGCATCAGGATCAAGTTCACCCTTTACATCGGCCGGACGAATCACAATGTAATCGTTACCGATGGCATGATATTTTGTATATTTCATTTTTGATTCCAAATCCGTTTACATGGATCAGTTTTTATATTTTTAACGCTGAGGATTTCAGGTTGAAACCTACCATAAAATGCCCAAATATAAAATTGAGACTTACAGGAAGAAGTGCTTGTTGAAAACACAACTGTTCAGAAGTGGGCAGTTATAATAAGCGTGGATTATGAATTGAAAGAGGGTAACGGCTATGTCGCCTGCGGTTGAAACCAAAAATTATCTTAATAAATTGTCTTTAAACATAGCGTTTATTATCATTTTGAATAGGTGATGTCAATAATTTTAGCTTATTTAGGGACAGCTGTCCCTGTTTACACCATGATTGATAAACTGAGGCCTATTTTGAGATGGAAGATGGAAACAACTCCGGCTTTGCGTATTGAGTAATATCTATATTGAAATGTATATAGATGTCTTTTTCGCCAGAAACCGGAATCCAGTATGTATCAAGCACCTGCTTGAATGGTTCAAAATAGGCCACTGAGCGCTTGGTGATCCCTTCTGCCAATGCCGCATTTGCCAGGCATGTTTTATGGGATTCATTCAAGCCTGTCAATTCATAGCATTTCATTCCGGGTTGGATGCCCAGGTCGCGTGCCAGCTTGTTGACTGCGATGATGGAACGATCCTTCTTAAGCAGCATAACCACGAAAGGGAAAGCATCCCACATCATATGAAACGCTTTTATTAGATCCAGATTGGCATCGGGGTCTGATTTATTTGATGTGTTCTGCATCGATTTTCCCCTTGATAGTTCACGTTCATGGTCTAGCGTATAAGAAACGCGGCCTTGAATGTCAAGGAAATCTTGACCTCAAAATGTAATGTACCGTGCCGATGTATATCGTCGAGAGTGAATTGTGTTTATTACGGATTGAAGTCCTGCATACTCGACAAGGATGAGGATCTGTTTCTTTCAGGAAGTATGATTTACAATCCATCTTTACACCTGCTGTCAAGATAACTTCGTCCTACAGTACATTGGGCGGCGACTAAGCGTCGATCCCTTGTTCTTGCAAGGCAGCTCTCAACTCATTTACGAGTCGATGCTCCACGATCCAGTCGACCAGTGCATCGAGGTGCATAAATTTCACCAGTCTCCCTTGCTTTTCACGCTGTGCCTGAAACCAGGCATCCATGACCGGCTCGACGTATGGATTCGCATGTCCATTGGTTACAAGTACACCTTCGATATAGTCTGGAACTACAGGCAGTTGAAACGTAGTTAGTGGAACCAAGAAGATCTCCTCCAACTCGTCTTTACTCTCTCGCCATTTGTTTTTGTCTATGTCTCCACACTTGACTTGATAGTGACGCAGGACGACAACCCCATCGATATGAAGTAGTGCAGCAATGTCCTTGCCGTACTCAATAGGCCCATGACGAACCTGCGCGTAAAGGGGTAGCCCAGCTTGCAGCACACGCAGCAATACCGTCCTAAGTACCGATTCCTTTGTTATGCCCTCGAACGCACGGTGCATCCATGTCCGAACGGGCCCGAGCATGGCAGTAAGAGCGCTCTTTCCGATCTCCGGACGCATAGCCTCGGTGACGTCCGGACCTATGATGGGGATCTTAGCAAGCATATCAAGGGCAAGAGCAAGTCGATTTCGGGTTAGCTCGCTGGCCGGATCGCTTTCGAAACCTCTGAAGGCACCTGCTGCTTCAGAGATGAACGTCAGCGCTAGACGATCATATTCGGTCTCTACGGACATACGGATCTCGACTTGATATTCGCGACGCGCATCTTCGGGGCTGAATGTTTGTGGATCCGAGACGAGTTTTGACAAAACGTTCACGAGCACACGAAACCGTGCCACTTCGCCGCTGTGCCACCCCGACTCCGTACCCACTAGGGATTCTGCTGCCTTAGCAAGAAGCTCTTTTGCCTTCGCTGGAGTTCGGATCGATTCGGCCAGTCGAGCTCTGGCACGAAAGTATTTTGCCCACAGTTGCTGATTGATACCCGACTAATGTCCGCCCTTCTCTTCTAAGGCAACTGGAAGGGTATCAGCAGCGAAAGCGTCTGCTGCTTTGTCGAACCAAGCTACTGCCTTGGCTTTCTCCACATGGGCCAGCGTGACTGCCAGCCAGCCCTTCAGGCCAGGCGTAGTGAAATCGATAGCATGCTCCAGCACAATTTTGTGCGCCCCTTGCCAGTCGCCATCGAAAGTAAAAAGGTGGAAAGCGGAAGGAATGTTTAAGATCAATTCCTGCCCACGCTGCTCGACGTCCATCGGAACTTCATAAGCAGGGAATTGCACATCCCATTTTCCGTCAAGGTCAGTGACAATGACGATTCCCCGCACGAGATAATTGCTCGCATGTTCAGAGTTTCCAAAGTGCTTCAATAAGCGCTGGGCGAGCTCGGAGTTTATCTCGCGAATCCGCGTTTGAATTGCCTCGCAGTCGACCTTGAATAGCCACAAAGAACGAGCTAATAATTGTTTTAGTTTATAGAGCGCAGCAAGAGATACTGGGGAGTCAGGAGATTGTTCTGAAATAACCTGCTCGAAATCGAGCAACCCGGCATGCTGTGCCTTGAGCATATGATCAGGGTTTCCCCAAGCAGCATCTATGGCACATGACATTGCTACGCCCGCGCTAAAGTGTTGGCCGTCTCTACGCCAGAGTTCCGCAGCTTGGTATAACTTCTCGTAGGCGACTTCATTACCCGGAGGCGCCAGTGTCCGACTGACTTCTAGGAATAGATCACGTGCAGCACTCATAAAACTCCAGATGTTTGCTTCGCTGCCCAACAATGTTTATATATCTTGTATAATAAACTAAACACCGTGAATTTTGCAGTATAATACTCTTCAAACGGATCATATAACAACAATTACGATTTGTAATGTAGCATAAAACAATAAAATGGAGAAATAAGAATTACAGGAAGTTATCAGTACTGGCTATTCTTCTACCATATGCAACTTCCAGCATGGGAATATATTTATTTTGGGAATTGTTCACCTGACAAAGCATGGTTCCGAATTCCCTTTTAGTAAGTTTTTCAACATTAATCTCTCGCCTTCCATTCCCTTGACCGCTTCTTCCGCTCTTTCACCATCAGTCACTTTCCGGTTATCCCACCGGAAAGAAAACTCATTGCAATATCTTCCTAAATGCTTCTTAGAAATATGATGGAAAGTGCTATTGACACCACGCTTTACTAATGCGAAAAACGATTCCGCTGTGTTAGTAGAAATATCACCATTAACATATTGACCTAATCCGTGATTGACTACTCCGTGTCCACCTTTAAAATCTTTGCCTATTCCTATATAACTTCTAAATTCATCAGTTATTATTTTCGATTCGCTGTCCACTGCTTCTCTAATCGCTGACTTCAATGTCTTGGCTGTCACGTTCTTAACCGGCTTGGTAATTATTCTTCCGCCTCGTTCCACCATTGCCATTACTGGAGCCTTCTTAGTTCCTCTGCCTCTTTTTCCACTCCCTTTTCTTGGCTTTCCGCCTATGTAAGTTTCGTCAACTTCAACAGTGCCTTTTAAAGCGGCAGCCAAAGCACCTTCTTTCATGGCGAGTCTTATTCTGTGAGCAAGATGCCACGCGGATTTATAAGAACCAAGACCTAAGTTTCTTTGAAGCTGAAGGGCAGAAATTCCCTTTTTGTGAGAACTCATGGAATGAAAAGCCTGAACCCATTGCCTTAAAGTAATATGAGAATCTTCCATTACCGTGCCGATCATAACAGTAAATTGTTTACGGCAAGCATTACATTGAATCAAGCCGTCTCTGACCTTTTCAGATTTGCTATTAAGTCTTGTCACATTATCACTTCCGCAATGAGCGCATTTTACACCTTCCGGCCAGCGGATATGCTCAAGGATTGCCCTTGCTTCATCTTCAGTTAATCGGCAAATGTCTATTGCCGACATCTCCGCAAATCTCTCAAATTTAGGTGGTATATATTTCATGGTTTTAACTCCTTTCTCTCTTTTGTTACCCATAATATATACCCGTTTATCTGCTTTGTCAAGTGGATAGTTAAAATATATTACCTAATAATATCGACCTGTTACTACAAGAGATAGGAGTAGAACATAATAATGCTTATCACTGAAATAGATAACCAGATTAAACCCTCCATAATAAATCGAGAGACAGTCTGGGGAGGGAAAAACACTAGTAAAGTAAGAAAAAAAATGCTAATTACAGCGCCAATAAAACCTATTCCACTTAAAAACAAATGATACTTTTTGAGCGTTGGAAGAAAACCGCAATTCACAATAAGGCTTTGGTATTGACCGGATTCCTTGTAGCCTTCGGAACTCTGTTCTATGCCGGTGCGGCTGTTTTCCAATACTGTTTGATGAAAGACACCGCAAAAGCTGCTGCTGAACAAACAAAAATTTTGATAGGAGAAATGCAGAACCAAACTAAAGCTATGCAAGACGCTGCTAATGCTACTATGAATACTGTTAAAGTAGCTGAACGGAATATCAAATCCACACAAGAGCAATTTAGATTGGATCAAAGGGCTTGGATTAGTATAACAAAGGCAAACTTCAGGGAACCGCTTGATGCGAAGAAAAAAGCCGTCATAGATTTTGTAGTCAAAAACAGTGGCAAAACCCCAGCTCTGCATCTTCGGGGGAGTTATGAAACATGGTATCAACATTTGGGAACAGCTTCTCTGAAAGTCGGGAAAACTATTAGCGGTGAAATCGCTTACGGTCCCGGAGATGAAAAAGTAACCTTTATCGGATGGGACGAACCTCTTCTTCAAGCTCAAATTGACCTTATGCAATCGGGGCAGGAAATCCTTTTTATTGAAATCAAATTTATATATTTTGACATATATAACAGCAAAATACCGCATCACACTTGCACATGTTTTTTCTATGACTCCAAAGCTGCTATCAATGGGGCTTTGTCGCTCTGTGAAACTGGGTGTAGTTATATGGATTAGCAAAATAATTATCCCAAATAACCATTTATTTTTCATTGTTCAGCTCCTGCTTTGTGAAGTGAACAATTCCCTTTATTTTTCTAAAAAATTTTCAGCCTGTCAATGCGCATGAAGGAGGGATACCTCACAAACGGGGCGACCCTATCTCTTAAAAAAGGGGGTATCCGGGGGGTAAAGGGAAGCATTCTTTTTGGGTGTGCGATCTGCTACGGAAGGTGTAACTAAATTGTAACCGTCTTAACCGAAAATAAACAAACATAAACAAACATAATCCAACTTGCTCATGGTAACATGTCAATATATAAAGGCTTAATTATGATGGGAAATCGCCTTTATGTTAGTTACGACTTCAAATCCAGTGTGGGGCGCTAGAACCGTCCCGGGTGGGTTCGATTCCCATGCGCTTCCGCCATGCATAAATTTAATGCAGATGTGGTGCAATAACTGCCGGAATTAATTAAATAGATACAGACTTGACAGAAATATTAATTGAACCTATAATTAACCATATTCTTAAGGAGGTATAAATTAATGAAAAAATTAGTTTTAATTGTTTTATGTCTTCTTCTCATTATTCCTGTTTGTGCCGGCGCAAAAAATCTCAGCTCCGAAGATAAGTTTAAGAAGAGTTTCCCAAAAAACAATTTTGAAAGCATAAAACCTACTTCCATTAAAGGAGTATACGAAATTTACGACGGCAATCAGATTTACTACTTTATGCCGGAAGCAGAGGTTATTATTTACGGCAATATAATTTCCAAAAACGGGGTAAATATCACCCGGGAAAGCAATTTAAAAAAGATTGCAGCAAAAATGGCCAATCTGCCTTTGGATAGCGCTTTGAAAATCGGCAATGGAAAAACTCCTGTGATAGAATTTATGGATCCCGACTGTTCTTACTGTCGTCAAGCTTACAATTTTTTCTCTCAACGCCAGGATGTAACCATTTATGTTTTCTTCTCTCCCTCATTTCAAAACTCGGAAAAAAAGATCAGGCATATCTTATGCGCCCCGGATAAATTAAAGATGTATGAAGAAGTCCTTACGGGGAAATTTGATAATAATGCCCCGCTTAATATTTGCACAGATAAAAAAGTTGATGAGACTGTCAAAACACATATACGGCTTTCTTCTCAAATAGGAATCAGATCAATACCCTTATTTTTTATCAAAGGACAGGTGATTGTCGGTTTCGAAAAAGCTATTATTGAAAATATTTTGAAAGACTAGGGAGGTATTTATGAAAATGTTTTTTGTTGTTTTGATTAGTGGTGTTTTTTTACTATTGCCCGCAACTACCCCTCTTTTTGCTCAACCGGCAGCCAAAAGTTTGGTAGACAAGGAATGCTCCAAATGTCATAATACAAAAAGAATTTATAGTGCCAATAAAAAAGCAGGCGAATGGGAAAAAACGGTTGACCGAATGATTAAAAAAGGAGCCAAAATTAAACCGGAAGAAAAAGACGCAGTTATGAAATATCTTAATACTCTAAATAAGTAATTTTAGGCAGTTATAGTTTTCTTTATCTAAAAAAAATTGCTCTCGAATTTAACGAATTTTTGCACCCGCTTGCGCTTCGCGGTCAAATGTGAGAATGGTAAGTCCTTTGTCCGTATCGGTAGCCAAAATCATACCACACGATTCTATTCCCATTAATTGCATGGGCTTCAAATTGGCAATCATCACTATTTTTTTGCCAACTAATTCTTCGGGAGAATAATCTTTGCCAATACCGGCAACAATAGTCCTTTCTTCGCCGATATCAACTTTCAGCTTCAAAAGCTTATTGGATTTAGGAACGATCTCCGCCTCCAAGATTTTAGCAACGCGCAAGTCGATCCTGGCAAATTGCTCGTAATCAATCTCCTGTCCTAAATCGGCAAGAGATTCTCGTTTTGTGGTTTTGTGACTTTCTTTTTCTTTATCGATGCGCGGAAATAATAATTCGCCGCGAATTAAAGCACTGCCCGCAGTTAAAGCATTCTCTTTACGAATACTGGCCAAATCCAGCCGGTGAGATTCATCCACGCCAATTTGCTGTAAAATTTTCCCCGAGGCTTGCGGCATAAAAGGAGATATCAGAATAGCTATCGCCCGCAAGGCCGCAAGCAAATCATACATTATCGCTGTTAATTTTCTCTTGTTTTCCTGATTTTTACCCAAAATCCATGGCTCTTTTTCTGCAATGTATTTGTTGGTAACATTGATAAATTCCCAAATGGCAATCAAAGCTTTATGCAGGGACATGTCGTTAAAACAAACTTCTACTTCGGAGAGTGTTTTGAGAGCAGCTCCGTACAGCAGGGAATCTTTCTTTTTATGGCTTGTTTCCGGCACTTTACCATCACAGTACTTGATAGCCATCGTGATGACGCGACTAACCAGATTGCCTAAATCATTAGCCAGGTCTGAGTTTAATCTTTTTACAAAAGCTTCCTCGGAAAAATTGGAATCCAGTCCAAACACCATATCACGCAAAAGGAAATAGCGAAAAGCATCCAACCCGTATTTATCTTTCAAATCAATCGGTCGAACTACATTACCCAGGCTTTTGGACATTTTGCTTTGATCTGAATTCCAATAACCGTGAACATTCAAGTGCTGATAAGGTTCAATGCCCGCCGCTTTGAGCATTGTCGGCCAGTAAATTCCATGCGGTTTTAAAATATCTTTGGCAATCAGATGCTGAGCGGCCGGCCAGAATTTTTTAAATTTATCGCCGTAGGGATAATCCAGTGCAGTAATATAATTAATTAAAGCGTCAAACCAGACATAGGTCACATAGTTTTCATCGAACGGCAAAGTAATACCCCATTGCAGGCGTGTCTTGGGGCGGGAAATGCAAAGATCATCCAGGGGATCGCGTAAAAAGGCCAATACCTCATTTTTATATCTTTCCGGGCGGATAAAATCCGGATACTTTTTGATGTAACTAATAAGCCAATCCTGATACTTGCTCATCCGGAAGAAATAATTGTTCTCTTCACGGTATTCAGGCTTAGTTTGATGATCAGGACATTTACCATCTACCAATTCTTTTTCCACGTAAAATCGTTCACAGCCAACACAATAATAACCCCTGTATTGACCAAAATAAATTTCGCCGGAATTATAAACCTTCTGCAAAATATAACGTACAGTATCAATGTGATTGCTATCCGTTGTTCTGATGAAATAATCGTTTGTTATAGACAGTTCCGGCCACAAGCTACGAAATTGCGCGCTTATTTTGTCCGCATATTCTTTGGGAGTAACCCCGGCTTTTTGCGCCGCTTCGGCAATTTTATCCCCGTGTTCATCAGTCCCGGTAACAAAAAACGTTTCCGCGCCGGCCATGCGGTGATACCTAGCCAAAACATCTGCTACAATGGTCGTGTAAGCATGACCGATGTGCGGCGAAGCATTAACATAATAAATTGGTGTTGTGATATAAAACAATTTCGGCATATAAAGACCCTTCCGTCAACTCATGATAAAAAATCGCCGTCTTCATCCAGTTTTTCCAAATCATCGGTATTTTTATCTTCCGGTAAAAGCTTATCGGAATTATCCAGCGCTGTGTTTCCGTCATGGATAGCAGTTTTTGCACATTTTTTTGATCCGGTGCATTCTTCATGTTCGAAAGCGAGACAGCACATCAGCCGGCCGCATAAACCAGAAATCTTTTCCGGATTAAGCGACATACTCTGTTCTTTAGCCATTTTGACGGTAACTCTCTCCAAATTCTGCAAAATTCCTGCGCAACAAACCATCCGGCCGCAAATGGCGATACCTTTAGTAATACGCGCTTCTTGGCGGGCGCCGATTTGTTTTAGTTCTATTCGTGTTTTGAATCTTTGAACAAGGTCTTTAACCAGTTCGCGGAAATCCACTCGGTTTTCAGCGGTAAAATAAAAAATGATTTTACTTTTGTCGAATAGGCAATCCACATCGATCACTTTCATGGATAACCCTCTTTCCTGAATTTTTTCCAAACAAAATTTCCGGGCTTCTTCTTCCAGCTTGTCATTTTCAGCTTTAACCCGAATATCTTCGGATATCACTTTGCGTACGACCTTTTTCAAATTTCCCGGCAGTGCCGATGGCGGGCACCTGTTAACATCAGTGACAACAATACCCATCGAAAGACCGTTATCGGTATTGACGATAACCCTATCATCTTTGTGAAGAATAAGATCGGCAGCGTTGAAACTATATATCCTGCCTTCTTTTTTAAACTTAACACCGACTATGTTAGTAAGCAATCTTCATCCTACCAAAATTTTAATAATTTAACTTAAATGCCATTGTTTCCAATGTCAATGATTTGTTGCCATTATGTTCGATCGTCTCTCCTGCCTTCTCTATCAATTTAATATTCTGAAGAATTTGTTCGCCGGATAAACGAGCAGCCATGACGGCAATAAAAGAAAATTTATCCTGATTTATCAGTATTTGGGCTTTACGGGTTTCTTTAAAGACCAATGCATCTCGAAAACAACTGCTAAGAATATCCAATCCCATTTTGATTCCCTTTTTATCTTGAGCCAAAAAGGACGCGAAGGTAATCAAGCTGAAGGGTTCACTATTTCGCGTACCGGCAAGCAATTCAAAAGTTCCCATGCGATAGGCGATTACATCTTCATTATTTAACTCCAGCGCTCGGCCAATGGACCCGCCGGATAGACCGGCTAATAACAAGGCTTTTTGCTCTTCCATGCCCATTCGGTCAATAAGAAATTGCACAATAATATTATTACTCAACGGATTAAAACGTATATGTCTGCAGCGCGAAATGATCGTCGCCGGCAAAGAATATGGCCTACTTGTAATCAATATCAGTACATTCACCGGAGACGGTTCTTCCAGTGTTTTCAATAGAGCATTGGCCGCTTGATCATTCATTTTGTCCGCATTGTCGATAATAAACACCCGGTACTTTGCTTCCAGCGGTTTAAACTTCATTTGTTCCTGAATTTGACGGACGGCATTAATGCGAATGAATTGACCCTCAGCTTCTATGCAAAAAAAATCGGGATGGCTGCCACGCTCGATTTTCCGGCAGGAAAAACATTTACCACAAGAATCCTGGCGTGCATCCTCACCCTGACAATTGAAAGCTTTGGCAAACTCTCGAGCTAAAGTTTTTTTGCCGACGGCAGGGATGCCGCTAAAAAGGTAAGCATGCCCTATTCGTCTTTGAGATAGGGTTTTTCGGAAAATTTCTATTTGTTTTTCATGACCCAAAACATCGCGAAAAGACATAATCACATTATACTATAATTTTAAGGAAAGCATTCCGAATACTAATTTAGCGAGTTTATAAAATCCACTATATGCCGACGCACCTCTTCTTGAATTGTATCGACATCGCGCGTTGCGTCAATTAAACGGAAGCGTTCCGGCTCTTTTTTATAAATATTAAGATAGCCTTCACGAACTCGTTTGTGAAAATCCATGTTTTCTCTTTCAAACCTATCGGAAAACGCGGATTCTTTAAGCAGATTGTTCCTTTCTGTTGCTCTCTGTAGTCCGATTTCGACCGGCAAATCAAAAAGAAAAGTCAAATTTGGTTTCAAAAGCATTGACGAATAATCATTAATAATCTTGATAAATTCAAGGTTCAATCCGCGAGCTATACCCTGATAAGCAAAAGTTGCGTCAGAAAAACGGTCACACAACACCACCCTGTCTTGTTTTAATGCGGGTATAATCATCTCCCGGACATGTTGTGCCCGGGCCGCGCAAAATAGAAACGCTTCCGTTTCGGCACACATATAGTGATGGCCCCTGTTAAATAAGATGCCGCCGATTTTCCTGCCAATGTCGGTCCCGGAAGGTTCCTGAGTAATTAAAAGTGGGACATGCTTCTCAATTAAATACTGAGCCACAAGTCTCATTTGAGTTGACTTTCCCGAACCTTCAATACCTTCAAAGGTAATTAAACTTTTCATCGGTTGAGCCCCCTTCCCCTACCAAAGCCACGGGAAATTACTTTATATAGTCTACAATACCCGGCTCGATATACGTTAAAAATAATAATACATACTTCTTGGTAGCTAAAAACAGTCTGTAATTAAGAAGAAGGCTTGGGAATAAATCTGCCTGAAGCAAACAGATTAATCCATAGCTGCAAATTTGCCATAAATTAATTATTTTTCCTCCCCGGGTACAATCGCTTCCACCGGACATTGATCCGCACAAGTTCCGCAATCAGTACAAAGCTTAGCATCGATAACGTATTTGTCTTCGCCTTCGGAAATTGCTTCCACAGGGCATTCGCCTTCACAAGAGCCGCAAGCGATGCATTCATCAGTAATTACATACGCCATGATTATTTATTCTCCTTTTATTAATAGTTTATTAATAGTTATCTCCATCAAATTTAAATCCGGCCGGCAGGTTAATCGCCGGAAATAATTGCTAATTAACACCCATTATGTTCGGCAATCAATGTAATAATGCCGTTTAAATTACAGTAGATTCGCAGTCTGCCTTCGCGATGCAAAAAACTGTTAAACGGCAATAACTTCTTTAATATCCGGAAGTTGATTTTTGATAATTTTTTCTATCCCCATCTTTAAAGTCATTTGGGACATGGGACAACCCTGGCAAGCGCCGGTCAGTTTCACTTTTACTATACCATCGGCGCTAACATCTATAAGTTCTACATCTCCGCCATCTGCCTGCAGCCCGGGCCTGATAAGATCAATAGCTTTTTGTACCTTTTCTTTCATCTAATTTCTCCCTAATTAGGTTAAGATTTATCTTTTTCGCCCGCTTATAATTTAATGCGGCATCTCTTTAACCATATCATGCGCTACATCTCGGGCAACTTTAGACAAATCCGGCTTACTCAGCATATAACTTTCCGTTATATTGTGGCCGGCTTTCCACATCCTTTTGCCGGTGGAAGCTTCATAGAATTTCATAGTCAAACTAACCTTGGCCACTCTTTTATCCTTTTCGACGGCATAATTCCATTCATCAACGGACACTAGCAAGAACGCGTCAATTTTGGCTAACTCGCCAATTTTCCTACTCAAGTCGGGATCAGAAAAATCAAGTGTATTCAATTTGGCAAGATATTCCCTGATTGTTTTGCGCAATTCTTCATTAGCCGTAATCTGGCGATTGAGATTCTCGGTATCGGTTACATCGGCAAACCACTTCTTTTCTATAAGAACACCAGCAACAATTTTTTCAACAACTCCCCTAGCTTCCTCATAATTGCCAACATCTACCGGGAATACAGCCACTTTTTGCGGATGAAAATCTTTTGCCTCCGGTGCTAATTGAGAAAAGCGTAAGCTTCCACAGCCAATAGCTGATAAAATGCAAATAACTAAACCACATATCACGAATAATTTTCTTATCATGATACAAAAACCTCCTGGTTTCCTTAAGAACCTTTCTTTCAGAGAAAAGACCAAAGGAAAACACTTAAACCCGCAATAATATAGATTGTTTCCAGTATACCTTCCATAACCGCCCCGGAAAGCCCGGACGTTCTATCACAAAGATGGAAACAAATCCATATATATAATAAGCAGGCAAGCAGGAAAAAACTTAAAGAAGAAGTCCATCCTGCTGCATAAGAAAAAAGAAGAATAGCGAATAAAATCAAGGAGATAATTTTGAGGACATTTTTTGTGTTAGCTTTACCAAACAGCACAGGAATCGTTTCCCGTCCGATTAATTTATCACTTTGAAATTCCAAAATGTCCGACATCGCCGAACGAATAAAAACAATTCCAAAGGCAAAGCCAAAGGCAACGATCATTTGTGCATTTAAAAAATTATTTATGTTTAATGCCGGTAAAATCGCCGTTACCGTTCCCCATGCTGTAGCCATAAATATATTTTTCGAGCCGGGCAAATCTTTTAACCTTTGGAAACGCCATCCTTTTGGCATAATTTTCATGTTGTAAAGTAAACCGGCAAGAGAAATAAAAAACAAAAACGTAAAGGGAAGAGCACCATTAATAAACGCCAACACAAGAGCAATCACAATAGAAAATACGGCGGCGTAAAGATAGAATTTTCCGTGTTTACGGTAAGTCTCTTCCCGAAATGAACCAATGAAACCAGCGGGCTTGCGGCTAATCAAGCGATTTAACACATGCATACCGTATACAAAAAAAGAGGCTATGGCAACATACGATATGTTTACGTTTATTTCCTGCAATAACATGCACGCCACACAAAGACATCCGGCACCAATAGCGGAATACACATCGGTTCTAATCGCCAATAGCCAAAGATTTAATAGAAATCCTACAGTTTTCAATTTACGGCTTTGTCCGTCCGCAATTTTATCCATCACACGGTCGATAATCCAATTGGGGGTGGAAGCTCCTGCTGAAACCCCAATGCGATCGTAAAGAGCAAAATTTACATTTTCCATTTCCGTGGCAGTCTCAATATGGAAGGTAGGCGTTTGCTGCTTTCGAGCAAGATCGGCCAGTCTTCTGGTATTGGCGCTATTTTTTCCGCCGACAATAAATATGGCGTCCATTTCTCCCGCCAGGGATATAATTTCAGCTTGTCTTTGCTGCGTTGAAGAGCAAATTGTATTAAATACAATAGCTTGGGGATAAATCTTTTTTATTTTATTGATTATCTTTTCGTAATTATCTGAAGTTTGTGTAGTTTGAGCAACAACACAAACTTTCCCTAAAGAGGGCAATTTATCTACATCTTCGGTCGTAATTACAGTGATGCCTCGTCCGCCGGTATAACCTAAAAGAGCGTTAACTTCAGGATGTTCTTTATCACCAACAATTACTACTGTATAATCAAGCGCCGTATGTTTTTTGATAATAGCCTGTACATAACCGACTTTAGGACAGGTGGCATCAATTATTCTTATGCCGCTTTCTTTAATTTTTTTCCTTTCAACGGGAGCTATGCCATGTGCCCTAATAATAAGAACTGCGTTTTGCCTGTCTCTAACCTCTTCAATATTTTCTACCGGGTTAACTCCGCGGGTCTTGAGCAACTCAATAGTTTGCGGATTATGGATTAACGGGCCGTAAGTATAAATACTGCGTCCGGTTTCATGTTGCGCGATCTCCAGCACAATATCTACTGCCCTTCGTACGCCCATGCAAAAACCAGCCGTCTTGGCAAGTTTAATTTCCATTTAATTATTTTTCCTCGCCAGAATAAAGAATTCCTTATTGCCCACCGGACCCAATAGAGGTGAAGAACAAGTCCCCTCGACTTGCAGATTCAATTTTTGGCAAAAATCAGTTATTTCCAGGACTACACGTTCCTGAACTGCGGAATTTTTTACCAAACCTTTTTTGCCTATTTCCTCTCTTTCTGCTTCAAATTGAGGTTTGATTAGCGCCAGTATTCGCGCATCATCTTTGAGTAAGCGCAAAATTGCGGGAAGGACAACTTTGAGCGAAATAAAGGAGACATCAACTGTGGCCAAGTCCGGCCTCTCCTCAATATCTGCGCCATCGTAGTGGCGGATATTTGTTCGCTCGATAACAACCACACGTTTATCCTGACGAAGCTTCCAGGCCAGTTGGCCGTAGTTGACATCCAGAGCGTAAACTTTGGCAGCGCCTGCCTGTAAGAGACAATCGGTAAAACCACCGGTAGAAGCCCCCACATCAAAAGCAACCAAACCCTCAACGTCCAATCCAAATAATTCCAGAGCACCTTTTAACTTGAGGCCACCACGGCTGACATAAGGATTATCCTCTCCCTTTACATGAACTTGCGCATCACTAGGGACAAGTGTGTCGGCTTTATCCACATGGATTTCATTAATTTTTACAGCTTTGGCTAAAATCAAAGCGCGGGCTTTTTCCCGCGTCATAGCAATTCCGCGTTCGACCAGCAACTTATCCAAACGAATTTTTTCAGAAGCCATATTAATTTAATTCACCAATTATTGGATACCGGAACCTTTAACCAGCATTTGTTTTATCGCCCGGATAATGCCTTCTTCATCAATGCCGTATATATGGCGTAACTGTTTCTGCGTGGCATGGTCAACAAATTCGTCGGGAATGCCCAGTCTTTTTACCTGAACGCCGCTTATACCTTTCTCAGCAAGCAATTCCAAAACGGCACTGCCAAAACCACCTTGGAGCACGTTTTCTTCGACCGTGATTATTTTTTTAATAGTTGCCGTCACATTCAACAAAAGGTCTCGGTCGATGGGTTTAATGAAACGGGCATTGATGACTTTAACATTTAGTCCTTCTGCGCAGAGTTTCTCTGCTGCAGCGAGGGCCGGATATACCGTCGAGCCAATAGCGACAACAGCCAAATCCGAACCTTCCCGAAGCACTTCGCCCTTGCCTATTTCCAAAGCTTTCAGTTCACTGTCCAACCTTGCGCCTGTTCCTTTACCTCGCGGATAACGCAGCGAAACCGGGCAACCGCAGCTAACGGCTGTCTTGAGCATATGCTGTAGTTCGTTTTCATCTTTAGGCGCCATTACAATTATATTGGGAATGGAACGCAGATAGGAATAATCAAAAAGCCCTTGATGGGTCGCGCCATCTTCACCGACCAAGCCGGCACGGTCTATGGCAAAAACAACGGGCAGCTTTTGCAGACAAACGTCGTGGAGAATTTGATCGTAAGCTCGCTGAAGAAAAGTCGAATAGATGGCAACTACCGGAATGAAACCTTCGATTGCCAAACCGGCAGCAAAGGTCACTCCATGCTGTTCCGCAATACCCACATCATATAACCGGTCGGGCAATTCCTGACGGAACTGATCCAACCCTGTACCCTCGCACATTGCCGCGGTAATGGCAACAATGCGCGAATCATTTCGCGCAAGTTCTACCAAGGTTTTCCCGAATATTTCTGTGTAAGTAGGAATGCCGGACGATGAGGCAAGCTTTTGCCCCGTCTCAACGTTAAAAGGTGATATACCATGATAATTAAGCGGTTTTTCTTCGGCAAATTTATAACCTTTGCCTTTTTTTGTGATGACATGAACAAGCACAGGACCTTTTAACTCCTTTATATTTTCAAAATTTCTAATCAGGTAATCTAACCGGTGACCTTCCAGCGGCCCGACATATGTAAAGCCCAGTTCCTCAAAGAACGCCCCGGGAACTACAAATGTTTTTAATGATTCTTCTATTTGCTGAGACAATTTGACCATCTGATCGCCGATGCCGGGAATGCTTTTAAGGAAGCTTTTAATATCCGTTTTTAGCCTAGTTACAGTATGACCGGTCATCACACGGTTCAAATAAGAAGATAGAGCGCCGACGTTGGGAGAAATGGACATTTCATTGTCATTGAGAACGATAATAATGTCTTTTTTACAATCGCCGGTCCAATTCAAAGCTTCAAAAGCCATTCCTGTGGTCATGGAACCATCGCCAATAACAGCAATTATTTTATCGCGATCACCCTTCAAACACTGGGCTTGGGCAAATCCGGCGGCAGCGGAAATAGAAGTCCCGCTATGTCCAACATTAAAGACATCATAGATACTCTCTTCTCTTCTGGGAAATCCACTTATGCCGTCCTTTTTACGCAAAGTGGCGAATTTGTCTTTGCGTCCGGTGATAATTTTATGCGCATAAGACTGATGACCGACATCCCAGATAACCTTGTCCTGCGGTGTACTAAAAACGAAATGGAGAGCCAAAGTTAATTCCACCGTGCCTAAAGATGAAGCCAAATGACCACCCGAAGACGCAACCGTATTAATAATCAAACCTCTAATTTCCTGGGCCAAAGTATTTAGTTCAGCTATGTTGAGTTTGCGGATGTCCTCAGGAAATTTCACCTTTTCTAAAATACTGTAATTCACTCTTTCCTGTTGCTTTACCAAAATTAACGCCTTTCTAATGCTAAATTAGCTTATGATTTTCTTTCTTTTATATAGAGTGCAATGATACGCAGAGGCCGTGCCCGTTCGTCGAAATTAGAGAGGCTCTCCATCGCGGTATCTACACATTTAGTTAATTTTTCTTTGGCAGCACCTACACCCATCAAAGACGGATAGGTAAGTTTGCCATGGACTGCGTCGCTGCCTGTTTCTTTACCCATCAACTCACGATCTCCTTCCACATTCAAAATGTCATCCGCTATCTGAAAAGCTAATCCTACATTTATTCCATATTGGGATAACGCTTGAATTTTATCTTTTCGGGCATTGGAAATGATAGCACCGGACTTTACTGCGGCGACAATCAATGATCCGGTCTTACGCCGGTGAATCTCATAAAGAATGTCTTCAGTGGACATGGATTTTTCTGACAACACATCAAGAGTTTGACCGCCGACCATACCGGAAATCCCTGCCGCCCGGGCAATTTCCTGAATTACGGCCAGACGTCTTTCGGCAGGCAGCCGCACTTTTTCTGCACGTGACAAAAGAGCAAACGCCTCAGTGAGAAGAGCATCTCCTGCTAAAATCGCGATAGCTTCTCCAAAAACTTTGTGATTGGTCAGCTTGCCGCGCCGGAAATCATCGTTATCCATTGCCGGCAAATCATCATGAATAAGGGAATAGGTATGAATGAGTTCCAAAGCGCAGGCAATCGGCATAGCGGGCGCCAAATTGCCGCCGACTGCTTCCACCGCGGCCAAGCAAAGAACCGGCCTAAGCCTCTTTCCTCCGGCAAAAACACTATAGCGCACAGCTTTATATATCTGGGCTGGAATATCATCTCTCGGCGCGAGATAGCGTTGCAGAGCTTCTTCCACGATGTTTCTCCTATCTTGCAAATAGGCTTCTAGGAATATATTATCTTCTTCAATCACTGTCTTCTTCCTGAAAACGTTTTAACTGCAGGGAATCTTCTTTTCCCAAAAGCATTTCCACACGCCTTTCTATTTCTTCGAGTTTGGCAGAACAAAAACGAATAAGTTTTATCCCTTCTTCAAAAGACCTCATAGCTTCATCCAGCGGTATTCCACCAGCTTCCATTCTTTTTACTATATCTTCGAGCTTCTCCAAAGCATCTTCAAATTTCTCTTTTGCCATACCATTACTCCCCAGATATTTTCTGTACTCTAGCGTGGACATTACCTCTTGCCAATTGTATATTAACATTCTCCCCTATACTTAGGGCATCTGCCTGCCGGACAATCAATCCGCTCGCCAGGCTGCGCGTAATACTGTAACCCCGCTGCAAAACTCTTAAAGGGCTTAAAGATTCCAGAACAGCCGAGTTTTTCCAAAGGTTCTCTTTAAGCGCCGTTAAGCGGTTGAAAAAATGACCATATATATCTTTTTGAATATTTTTTAATAACATCTTTTTTTCTTCGATTTGTCTTGTCGGACTTTGATGAGAAAGACGCAATTCCATTTGCCGGAGATTATTATATAGACCTTGTTTTTCATGATGAAAAGTCACTCTAAGCCGCTCCTTCAATTCATCCAAATGAATCTGCAAATCGATTAAAAGGCGGCGCGGATCTTTGAATCTTTCTTGTAATCTGGCAAGCTGATTTCGCTTGTCTGCCGGATAACGGCAATAGCCGGCAAACAGCCTCTGCTTAAGGTTATTAAGCCTTGTCAATAATTCAAGTCGTTCCGGTAAAACAAGTTCTGCCGCTGCAGAGGGCGTGGGTGCGCGCAGGTCCGCCACGAAATCGCAAATAGTAAAATCCGTTTCATGACCTACTGCCGACACTATGGGAATCAATGAACGGAAAATTTCACGGGCCAAAGCCTCATCATTAAAGGGCGCCATATCCTCCAAGGAACCGCCTCCGCGGGCAATAATGATCACATCAACATCACCGTAAGCGTGGAAATTGCGCAGAGCCTGAATTATTTCGGCTGCTGCTTCAACACCTTGCACCCTCACCGGCGCGATTAATATATTGACAGAAGGGAAACGCCTTTTAGCGATATTTAGAATATCTTTAATCACGGCGCCGGTGGGAGAGGTAATTATCCCGATTTTTTTGGGTAAAACAGGGATGCTCTTTTTATATTGCTCATCGAATAGCCCTTCCGCCGCAAGCTTGGATTTGAGTTGCTCAAATAATTTTTGCAGGGCACCTATGCCCCTCGGCTCCATAGATTCTACGATAAGTTGATATTCGCCGCGCGGCTGATAAACACTCAACCTAGCGCGGCACAACACTCTTAAGCCTTCTTCCAATTCAAAACCAATACCTTTTTTGAACCGCCCGAATTGACGGAAATACACCGCCCGGATTTGACTCTTTTCATCCTTCAGCGTAAAATAAATATGTCCGGATTGTGGTCGGCGCAAGTTGGACACCTCTCCTTCCACCCAAACAAAGCCGAATGTTTCCTCCAAAAGGAATTTAATATTATCATTTAGTTGTGAAACTGTGATTATTTCTTTCATCAGTATAATCCCGCGTTGTGGACTACCAGATATCGAAGGGTAAAACAAGATTGAATTTAAGCTCCCGAAATCAAATAAATATGCAGGAATTAGTGCCACGCAAAGGGTCTGAAGTACCTTGCGGATGTAAACAGATGAACATGCTACAGGGAATTGTAATATACAGATTAACTACTATAGATTGACTTTTACCCGCCCATGTTTTAATAAGTTCTGTATGGAATATTTTAGGGAGTAATTATTTAATGAAGAAGAATGATCTATTAAGTCAGAAAGTGGAACATATCGACATTAAGTCCATCAACGCAGTGGCTATTATCAAAGCCATGAAAAAGATGTCTTTTTCCGCTCGTGATTTAGCGACAGCTGCCGATATTTACGACCGGATGCTCAAAGAAAAAAACTGTGTAATTATCTTAACACTGGCTGGTTCTACTTCCGCCGCGGGGTGCATGCAAGTTTATGTTGATTTGGTGAAAAATAACATGGTGGATGCCATAGTGGCCACTGGCGCTTCGATTGTCGATATGGATTTTTTTGAAGCTTTAGGATTCAAGCATTATCGGGGGACACCCTTTGTTGATGATAAATTGTTGCGTAAACTTTATATCGACCGGATATACGATACTTTCATAGATGAAGAACAACTCCAGGTTTGTGACCGCACGATTAAGAAAATAGCGGATGCTCTTCCTCCACGTTCTTATTCTTCGCGTGAATTTATTGGTGAAATGGGCAAATATTTACAGAAGCACGCCAAAAAGAAGGCTTCCCTGGTACAGACAGCTTACGAGCATGATGTTCCTATTTTTTGTCCGGCTTTTTCAGATAGCTCGGCCGGTTTCGGCCTTGTGCTCCATCAGCACAAACGCCCGGAGAATCACATTTCCATCGATTCTGTAAAAGATTTCCGGGAATTAACGCTGATTAAAATCAAAGCGGGTACCAGCGGCTTATTGATAATTGGCGGCGGTGTTCCCAAAAATTTTGCCCAGGATACGGTTGTGTGTGCGGAAATATTGGGCAAGAAAGTACCGATGCATAAATACGCTATTCAAATAACCGTGGCTGACGTTCGTGACGGCGCCTGCTCCAGTTCCACTCTCAAGGAAGCAAATTCCTGGGGTAAAGTGAATTCATCTTGCGAGCAAATGGTTTACGCTGAAGCCACCACAGTGTTACCTCTGATGGCCAGCTACGCTTACCACAAAGGAAGCTGGAAGAAGCGCAAAATATGGCAATTAGCCGGGATTTTTAATGATAGAAAATAAAGTTTTTTGGTGGAGATGAGGGGGATCGAACCCCTGGCCTCGGCGTTGCGAACGCCGCGCTCTCCCAGCTGAGCTACATCCCCAACCGTTCAGCATTTTCTAGGAAAAACGCGGCCGAGCATATATTATTGTCTGTCTTAGTGTCAAGAAATTGTTGATTTGATTCTTGACTTGACAAAATCATTGAGTTTTTTCTATACTCAAAAAAAGTTATTTATAATAGAACACTGCTATTAATAATAACGCGGCCATAAAGAGCACGTCTGTTAAATTGTTGGATTCTTTTCCGGCAAAGAATAAAGATAGGAAAATTATTAATTACAACAGGGAGTAAAATACATGGCAAAAATTGATGCTTTTTTTCAGATGATGCATGATCAGGGCGCTTCCGACCTTCATCTTGTTTCAGGTCAACAACCTGCTATTAGAATCCGCGGTGAAATTGTACGAATAAAATATGAAACGCTTACTAATGAAACCTTAAAAGTTCTTCTTTACGAAATCACACCGGAACATAAAATTAAGCAGTTTGAAGAAACTGGCGACGTTGACTTTGCCTATGATGTCCCTTCAATCGCACGCTATCGCGCCAATTATTTCCAGCAAAAATACGGGGTAGGCGCCGTTTTCCGGGAGATTCCCAACAAAATCACGACTTGTGCAGAACTTGGTCTTCCTTCAGTAGTGGCAAAATTAGCTACTCTCCCGCGTGGTCTTGTTCTGGTCACCGGCCCCACGGGTAGCGGTAAATCCACTACTCTGGCCGCGATTATTGATGAAGCTAACCGTTTACGTAAAGACCATATTATTACAATTGAAGATCCGATTGAATTTGTTCATCAAAGCCATGGTTGTATAATTAACCAACGTGAAGTTGGAACCCACACTAGAAGTTTCGCTGCGGCATTGCGCGGAGCACTGCGCGAAGATCCCGACATTATTTTGGTTGGTGAAATGCGTGATCTTGAAACCATTTCACTGGCTGTGGAAGCCGCCTCCACTGGCCATCTTGTTTTCGCCACAGTGCACACCACCAGTGCGGCAAAAACGGTCGACAGAGTAATTGAAGTTTTCCCTGCTTCCGAACAATTGCAAATCCGCTCCACGCTCGCTGATGGTTTGCGCGCGGTCATTTCGCAAATTTTGTTCAAAAGAATCGACATCAAAGCCCGCGGTGTTGCTTTGGAAATTTTAATTGCTACCTCAGCAGTTCGCAATTTAATCCGCGAATCCAAAACCTACCAAATTCCTTCCATGATGCAGACAGGCAAGAAATACGGAATGCAGCTTATGGATGACGGGATCATGGATCTTTATACCCGCGGCTGGATCAGCAGCGATGATGCTTACATTAAAGCGAACGATAAAGCTAGATTCCGTCCGTTGTTGAAATATCCGCCCACAGACTTTACTGAAGCATAAATTATTATTGTGCGAGGATAGCTTATGAGAAAACCGGAAATAGACCATATTCTGACAAAAATGCTGGAATCCAATGCTAACATTTCTGATGTTGTCTTGACCGTGGATAAACCTTTTCAAGTCGAAGCAGCAGGCCGATTGGTGGGCGTAGATTTAGAGCCCCCCTTTGAAAAACTGACCCCGTTTCAAACAGAAATTTTCGCTCTAAACTTGATTAATCAGGATCAGCGGCTGATTGAAATGCTAATTAAAGAAGGTTCCTGCGATTTATCTTATGAATTGCCGGGAATTGCCCGTTTCCGTGTAAATATATTTTCACAACTTGGCCACTACTCTATCGTTTTAAGAAAACTCGAAACAAAAATTCCTTCTTGTGCCAAGCTAGGATTACCCGACGCCTATTATCGCGTTGTCGCTGAAAAAAACGGGATTGTTCTTATAACAGGCGCAACGGGTACCGGCAAAACAACATCGCTTGCCGCCGTCATCAATGAAATCAACGAACATAATTCCGTGCATATAATCACATTGGAAGACCCGGTGGAATATACACACTCGCAAAAAGAGGCCACTATTAACCAGCGTGAACTAGGCAAAGATTTCGATACTTTTGCCAACGGCTTACGCGCGGCTCTGCGACAAGCTCCAAAGGTAATCCTTGTCGGCGAAATGCGCGACCGTGAATCCGTCGAAATCGCTTTGAATGCCGCGGAAACCGGTCATCTTGTCTTGAGCACTTTGCATACAATTGATGCCGGCCAAACAATTAACCGTATTCTGGGCATGTTCTCTACAGAAGAAGAAAATCAAATACGTACGCGTCTGGCCGATTCGCTGCGCTGGATCATTTGTCAGCGTTTGATGCCGAAAATAGGCGGCGGCCGCGTTGCCGCCTTTGAGGCGCTGGGTACCAGCTTGCGCGTCAGAGACATCATTCTGCACGGCGAATCAGAAGGTAAAACTTTTTCTGATATTATCCAGCAAGGCAAAGCCTTTGGCATGATCACTTTTGACGATTGCATTGTCGATCTCTATGAAAAAGATTTAATTACCGAAGATACGGCTAGAGCTTATGCCTCGAACAAATCTAATGTAGGTCGGGGAATTGATGTGATAAAAAGTACCCGCGGCGAAAAAACAACCGATCTGGACAAGCTGGAGGTCGATCTCTCATACGGCAAGATAAAAACCGATACGTGGAAAGTAAAATAATAAAAATTTAGTTGCGCCCTGAGGGATTACAACAAGGAGATTAAGATGAGTGAAGAAAAATCGACATTGGATGCAACGAGGTCAGGAGGAATAGATTATTCGGGAAGGCCTTTCGGATACCTTAACCCGGATAGTGAAACAGCCATGATTTGTGAAAAAGATCCCGCAATCAGAGATGAAATCAGCAAAGCACTCAAAGCACTCAATATAGATGTAGTTGAACCGACGTCATTTAAAGAAGCCCTGAGATATTTACGTTTTCATATCTTTAATGTAATTGTCGTTGACGAAAATTTCGACACCAGTGTTGGGGAAGTCAATTATGTTCTCCATTATACAGAAAACTTAATTATGCCTATCCGCCGGCAGACTTTTGTAGTTCTAATCAGTGAAACTTATCCGACTATGGATAACATGCGCGCCTACAATAAAAGTGTTAACTTAATTATTAATAAAAAAGAAATTGCCGAAGCAGCCCTGATTTTGAAAAAAGAAATTGCGGAAGATTCTGACTTTTATTACCTATTTAAGGAAAATCTCAATAAGTCTGGGAAAATTTAATCTTATCCTATTTTTTTTACTTCGCGCATAATTTCATCAGCCCGATCTTCAAGACCCATCGCCCTGTAAGCAGAAACCAACCCAAAATAGTAAGGCTTGATGTTTTCATATTGAATTGCCTTCTCAAAGACTGCCGCCGCCTGTGAAAAATATTTTGCTTTCAGCAGGATATTGCCTAAGCGATTGCAATATGCTCCAGCGCTGTTATGACCACCATATTGTACAGCCTTCTCATAAACCTTCAAAGCCTGCTCAATTTGCCCTAAACCAATAAGACTGTCTCCTAACGAACAGTAATAGAGTGGATTTCCCGGACTTAAGGCAATACATTTATCAATTAATCTTATAGCTTCCTGATGATTTGCCGCCCGCTGGAACAAAACAGTTAACTTAAAGCAGTAATTGGCGGCCTGTTCCGGATCAATTTTACCGGCGCGTACATAGGCTTCTTCACTTTCTGAAAATAAGCCTGCGGCAAATAAAGCTTCCCCCCAAAGGCAATAAAAAGCAGGGTTGTCGTCTTCCTTTTCGATGATTTTTTCATATATACCGCAGGCCTCTTTAGCTTTGCCTAGCTGAAGATAGGAGTTGCCCAATTCTGCTAATAGTCCGACATCTTCTGGTTGAGCGGTAATTGCTTTTTTGCAAATTTCCACTAATTTGTAGAAATTTTTTTCCTGTTTATAAATACGCACAAGTTCATCAAAAGCAAAGCCCGTAAAAATTTTCCTCTGCAGTTCTCTTTCCAACAGCACATTTAAACATTCTACAGCTTTTTGGGCAGCTCCGCTGTCATAATAGGCCCAGGCTAACATTAATAAAAGGGATTCTTCTTCCGGATGCGTTTTGTGAAGTTCTTCAAATATTTTAATTGCTTTGTCATACTGACGTTGCTGTAGGAGCTTTTCCGCATTTTTAATTTTATTCAGCTTTTTATCTTTCTCGACCATAGTCCCCCAAAAATCACGGGCATGAACCACAAAGCAAGCTTGGGTCTCATTACCCTCTGCTTTGCGGGACCAATTTCCCTAGACTTCATTATGAAAATTGGAGTTTCATGAATAAAAGAAGGGGAGAAAATTCTCCCCCCAAGTTCTAAATGCTAGCAACTGCAAGACGAGCCGCAACCTCCGCTATCAGCCGGAGCAAGGCTGGAAGTTAATTTAAATCCAGATCCTCGCGGCGTACTCACAAAATCAACATTAATCGGCTTTGCTTGATTATAAATATCTTTATCAATAATATACTTTGTGCCCTTTTCTTCAAACACTTCATCTTCCTTCTTAGGCTCATCCAGAGCCATGCCCAAAGAGGGGCCAGATCAGCCCAAAGACAAAATTATTCGAACAGCGGAATCTGTATTCTTATCTTTGAGAAAATCTTTGATTACCTCCGCTGCCTTATCCGTTACTGTAAACATCACATATCCTCCTTCCGGTGATGGATATTTTTCCATCGATATTTTATTTAAATTAGCCATATTTGATGAGTTGTCAATTACATTTTTTCTAAACCTTCGTAATGCATTGTCTTTTCACGCATTTGAACTATGAAATTTGTTTCCATTGACATAAAATAGCGATCCCGCTTATCATCCCCAATACAGCAACCAATAATACAACCGGGGTAATTTATATGAAGAAATTATTAAAGACTATATTTCTCTTTGCCCTCGTCGTGACTGTATCCCCATCTTTTGCGGAAAATTTTACAGTTAAAGGAGACATGGCCTCGACACTGCATTATGAACTCCAGCATCAGATAACAGCCGGGGATGCCATGAAAAAACTAACTTTAAGCTTTGTAATTCCCCAGACCTTCGAATCACCGACATATAAACAACAAATAACCAATTTTAAAATAAACTTTTCTCCAGAGGCGCAGGAAAGAACAGCCGCTACTGATGCGCGCGGGAATAAGACAATTCTTGCTGTATGGACAAATGTACCCGATAAAATTGATGTTGTAGTTTCCTTTGATGCCAAAAACATTACCGAATTAAAACTTATTGAAACTCAGGCGCCTTTTCCTCTCAGCGGCGTTCCTGAAGAGATGAAGGTCTATCTACAAGCCACAGCCCAGGTGCAGACAAACGATTCGGAAATTCGTGAACTTGCTCTCCGGTTGACAAAAGATGTAAAAATCCAGTTTGATGCCGTGCAGCGGGTTATTTCCTGGGTAGTGGATAATGTTCGTTACGTTAATCCTCCGGCCCAATATGATGCTCTTTACGCACTGCATTCGGGCAAGGGGAACTGCCAAAATTTTTCCCATCTTTCGGCTGCTCTTTTACGCAGCGTGGGAATACCCGTGCGTATCGTCAATGGCGCTACCATGAATCAACCTTTTGATGTTGGCTGGGAAAAAGGTGTCCTTACTTTCAAGATGGGGCAAGGAAGACATTCCTGGATTGAAGTATGGTTTCCTGATCAGGGATGGGTTCCCTATGATCCGCAAAACATGCAGTTTTTCGTTTCCAATCGTTTTGTCCGCATTGAAGTCGGAATGGATAATAACGAAACAAAGAATGATGGGTTGGTCCGCTGGCTTCAAAGCTCCGATGCCCGCACTAACCCTAAACTACAAGAAACAATCGGTGCAAATTTTCTTTCTGATTCCGTCAATGTCCGGGGAACTCGTCAGGCTTACGGTCCGAAAAATCTTCTTTTAGGCCCAAATGTCCAGACTGAATTCAAAAAAATTGAAATAGTTCCCCCGCCGCCGCCTATCGTCATCCCTGAAAAGGAAAAGAAAGAGTTACGCTATAATGTTCCTTTTATCTACGGCAATCTGGAATTTCCGGAAAATATCGATTTTGCTTTTCCCCGCGTGACAACTGCCACCGGCAGCAATGCTTATGAAATGTCGCGTAACTTTCTTGTGGAAACTGCCAAATACGTAACGACCAAGGCAACACAGTATGCCCAGGTTTTTGTTTTAAAGAAACCGGTGAAAGTGCAAAAAGGCGGTTTGGCTCTGCATAAATTTGGCGATGTAGGCTGGCTGTGGATTGATATTTTTGAAGATAACCAGGGAAAACCCGGCGTTCCTTTATATACATCTGAAATGATAACTTTGGCGCAGCTTTCGCTAAAACCCGGTTACCGCTGGCTGGACTTTGCCTTTACCGGAGAACAACCTCTACTAATGCCCGGTTCTTATTGGATCGCGCTTGGTTTTTCCGACACTCCTGTCATTAATTGGTTTTATACTTACGGCAAGCCGGTTGGTCCCGTCTATAGCACACGCTATAAAGGAGTTTTTCAAAGTGATTGGAGCGGTGCATTGAATTATGAATTTAATTACCGGATAAAAGGGCTTACCGCAAAATAAATGATTTTTACCGAGAAAAAAATTACGGTATTAAGGCCAAACTAACCTCATGCCGCTTTTTGCTTTTCTATTAGTTATTCTGGCAGCCACTCTTCATGCTCTGTGGAATTTTGCCGCAAAAAAAGCATCCGGCAATCTTAGTGTTATTTGGGTTGGCTTAGTAATCGCTACAGCTGCACTCATTCCTTTCCTGTTTCTTCTTTCACCCGAACAGATATTCGTATCGAAAGCATGGCCTTTTGTTCTGGCAACGGGAATAATTCACGCTGTTTATTTTTTCGCTCTCGCCAAAGCTTACGAGCATGGGGATATTTCTGTCGTCTATCCCATTTCCAGAGGAAGCGGCATAGCCGGTACAGCTATAATAGCGTGTTTATTACTTCAAGAAGAAATATCATCTGTCGGGACAGTGGGCATTTTATTAATCAGCCTGGGCACACTTTTGCTTGGGCTTACTAATATTCATCAAAAACGCGGCATATTCTTTTCTCTATTAGTTGCCATAATGATCATCGGCTACTCGATTGTCGACAAACAGGGAGTCGGCATCATACATCCCCTAGGTTACATATTCGGACTGGTATTATTGACAACAATTTTTTTGGCACCTTACATACTGATAAATAAACAGCAAGAATTATTATCGGCCATGAAGAACATGAAAAAATATTCCTTGATCATAGGACTGGGTTCCGGGGGAACTTACCTCATTATCCTTTTCGTCTTTCAAATGGCCCCGGTCAGTTATGTTGTAGCGGCGAGAGAAGTAGCGGTTGCCTTTGGAACTTTATTAGGCATCTTATTTCTTAAAGAACAAAGTACAGCTCAAAAAATAATTTGCATCACCGGTATTGTGATAGGTATGCTTTTAATTAAGCTGGCATAAATTTTATTGCTTATATTATGGAAAACTCAAGTTTTTCAATGAAACATTCCTCATTTTTAATTATACTTTCAGGGATTTAACTAAAAAGCGCCATAGAGCCTCTCTATGTTCATCTTTCGCGTAGTTTATGCCGATTCTGGGAGTAGTTAAAATTGATTTTGCAGGAATTTTTTTATAATTTTCGACCCATAATTTACTGCCCAACGTCAAATCCCAACCATTTAAAGATTTGTCAATGTTTAAGGCCTGACATATTTTTGCCGGTCCATTGGTGAGCTCGGAACCTTTTCGCTTCCGACGGGCTTCCATTTCCTTTACTCCCATAACAGGCACTATAGCGCGCACAAGTACAGCGCAGGGATTTCCCTCAGCTTCCGTTACCAAATTAAGCATATAGTGTATCCCATAAGTAAAATACACATAGGCCTGACCAGGCTTACCGAACATAACGACATTGCGCGGTGTTTTACCGCGGTGGGCGTGACAGGCGCTATCGGTTTCACCGCAGTAAGCTTCGGTTTCCACGATCATCCCGGAAAGCTCAAGACGATTTATTTGGCGCACTAATTTTTTCCCTAAAAGCGCCTTCGCTACTTCCAGCGTACCGCGCTCATAAAACTTTCTATTCAATATGCTCATGATTAGTTAAATGGTCGCAAATATTTTCTTGATTGTAAAGACTGAGTCACGGATATGAACCCCAAAGCAAGCTGCGGTGTATTATATTATAATACCCCCCCCGCTTCGCAGGATTGTTCACCTTACCAATTCCGACGTGTAACCTTTAGGTTATACGCTTCGCTTTCGGAATTGGAGATTCACGAAGAAAAATTAATTTTAAAGCCGCGGCCTTTTTTATTTCGGGCCGCAGCTCTGGTTTTTAACTAATAACTTTAAATCAGCTTGAGATAATTCTTTACGAGATATTCCGCCGTTTGCAGAGCACCCTTAGCCGCACCAAGTTTGGTGTTGTGGGCCAGGCAAACATATTTAATTCCGTTTTCCATAACCGGATCTTTGCGGATACGTCCGACCGTTACAGTCATGCCACCGCCATTGTCTCTATCCATGCGCGGTTGCGGACGGAAAGGATCGTCGGTAACATCGATAAGATGAGCCGGTGAGCTGGGCAAGGCGAGTTCGACAAAATCCTTGCCGTAATTCATCATCGCTTTTTTTACTTGCTCCGGCGAACAAGGTTTTACAGTTTGCACAAAAGCGCAAACCATATGACCGTCGAGCACGGGTACTCGGGTGCAAGTGGCCGTAATACCGAAAGACGCAGGCTGAATGGTTTCTCCGGTAAACTTACCCAGAATTTTTTGCGGTTCGGTTTCCACTTTCGGTTCTTCACCGACTATATAGGGTACGACGTTCTCGGTCATATCCATAACGGATAAACCGGGTGTTCTTCCTGCGCCGGACATGGCCTGCAATGAAGTCATAATTACCTGCTTTACGCCAAACAAGTCTTGTATCGGCTTTAGTGAAACGACAAGACCGGCGATGGTGCAATTAGGCTTGGGAGACACAAATCCCTTCCAGCCGCGTTTTTTTTGCTGAACGGCAAGTAAGGCCGCATGCTCCATATTCACACCGCCGACGAGTATGGGCGTATCAGATTCATAACGAAACGCCGATGCTGTACTAATAACCGGTGTAAACTTAGCATATTTTGGCTCCAACTCTTTTGCCGCGGATGCATCCATAGTAGAAAAAATAATATCCACCGAAGCCGGATCAAAATCAGCGGCATCTTCCACGGGAAGTTCGCCTATTTCCCGCGGCAGTTCTTCCGTACACCACCAGCGCGAAGAACCGTTAGCGTCTTTTAAGGCTTCCCGATAATTTTTCCCGGCAGAACGTTCGGATGCCGCCAGTTTAGTAATCCGGAACCAGGGATGACCGGTCAAACTGACTATCGCTTGCTGACCAACAATACCGGTTGCGCCAATAATGGCAATTCTTAACATTATTTGATAACCTCCATATTATTTTACATTCATTTTTTATCCATGCTTGTTGCCAGGATTTTTCTTATTTTCTTCACATCCGCAGCTATTTGTTTCTTCAACTTTTCGGGACTATCAAATTTTATAATATCCCTCAACTTCTCCACAAAATGAATATCTAGTCTTTTCCCTCTCAGGTCACCGGAAAAATCAAGCAAATGAGCCTCAAAAGTAAAAGTATAATCGGCAAAAGTCGGCTTCTCACCGATGTTTAAAGCCGACATATAGCTTTTCCCTTCCACATCGGCAAAAGCGGCATATATGCCCGGTGGCGGAAGCAACTCCTTTTCTGGTTTTAGATTAGCCGTAGGAAAGCCAAGCTCAACACCGCGGCCATGGCCCGTCACCACAATACCGGCGACATTATACCATCTTCCCAGTAAATTGGTCACCGTTTTAAAATCACCTTTAATAATAAAATTCCTGATGAGAGTACTGCTAACCACATTTTCTCCCACCTTAAAAGCGTCAATTACCTCAACCGCAAAACCCAGTTCGCGACCGGCGTTAATCAAATAATCACTGTTGCCTTTTTTCCCCTGACCGAAGGTGTAATCATGGCCGACAATAATCTTTTTTATTGCCAGCTTTTTATAGAGAAAACCCCGGACAAATTCCTCGGCAGTCATCTGGGAATAATCCCTAGAGAATGGAACTACCAGGATACCGTCAATTCCGCACTTTTCCAGAATTTCTAGCCTCTCTTCCAGAGTAGTTATAAGATAAAAGGGCCGAATTCCCGGATGGAGTACCATTTTGGGATGCGGATCAAAGGTAATTACCAGCGATTTTGCCCCAGCATTTCTGGCCTCAGCCGCAAGTTTGCGGCAAATGAACTGGTGGCTTAAATGAACGCCGTCAAAGTTGCCGATAGTGACAAAAGAGCCGCGAAAGTCATCGGTTATTTTTTCTATTCCATTAAATACAATCATTTTTTTCTTACCACTCATTACTATAATTAGCGCGGTAACATAGCATTTTGGGAATTAATTTCAAGTCATTTTATCTTGACAAGAATGTGTTGATCGGTATAGTGCACTTTTCGCGTGCCGAAGTGGCGGAATTGGTAGACGCGCTAGGTTCAGGGTCTAGTGGGTGTACGCCTGTCCGGGTTCAAATCCCGGCTTCGGCACCAATTTTTCTAATATCCCCTATGCCATCAATACATGAGAATTTAACTTGACGCTTAAGAACATTTTCCTTATCTTATCCTTACAAAAAAATTACTTCTCCGGAATAAAATGATTGAAAACCTGATTAACAATTTGACATTATATATGCAAGAATCGGTTCTGTTAGCGTTTCTTGCGGCATATATCGGCGGAGTTCTGATAAGTTTTACGCCTTGCACCTATCCGCTTATTCCAGTAACAGTTGGGTTTATCGGAGCACAAGGTTCAACATCCAAACTCCACGGTTTTATTCTTTCGGTTTTTTATGTTGGCGGGCTTGCGCTGACCTATTCCCTTTTAGGAGCTCTGGCCGCTTTATCCGGTAAACTTTTCGGGCAAATACAGACCACCACCTGGACATATTTCATCATGGCTAACCTTTGCCTTTTTATGGGCTTGGCTATGCTGGATGTTTTTACAATTTCTTTGCCTATCCCGCAAAAACTCACCAAGTTTTCAGGTAACAAAAAAAACTTCTTCAGCAGTTTTTTAATTGGCGCCATATCCGGTGTTGTCATTGGCCCCTGCACAGCGCCGGTTTTAGCTGTTTTATTAGGCTATGTCGCCATGCGCAGCAATCTTATACTGGGCATGAGTCTGCTTTTTGTTTTTGCCTTCGGCATGGGAACGCTGCTGATTATCGCCGGAACATTTGCCGGCCTGATTGCCGCCCTGCCCCGTTCGGGAACTTGGATGACAAAAATAAGTCATGTCTTCGGTTGGATATTAATTGGCGCAGCCGAATATTTCCTATATACTGCGGGAGCTTTGTCCTTTTAAAATTACGAGGATTTGATGAATAAAAAAATAATTGCATTTTTGATAACTCCACTGGTGCTGATATTCAGCATGGTCACGTTGTCTTTCGGGCAGTTTATTCCTAATGCCCCTTTTAAATCCGAAGAGGTAATTGCTCCGGATTTTTCTTTAAAAGACCTGCAAGGCAAAACATTCAAATTGAGCAAATATTCCGGCAAACCGGTTTTGTTGTTTTTTGGCGCTACTTGGTGCCCTTCCTGCCGCGCCGAAATACCTGCCTATAAAAATATCTATGCAACCTATTCGAAAAGCGGGCTGGAAGTCATCTATATAGATATAATGGAACCGGCGGAGAAAGTGGCGCGTTTTGCCAAGACCAATTCACTCACCTACAAAGTGTTGCTTGATGAAGACGGAAATGTTGCCGATAATTACGGCATTATCGGCGTGCCGACATTGATTCTCATCGATAAGCAAGGATATGTCGTTAAAATTAGCCATCGCACAGCGGACTTGCCGCTGAGCAATCTCTTCCCGGCTAAAAAATAGACTATATATCTCTCATTAAAAAAGCAGAGAAGAAAAAATGGCCGATAAAAACTGGCTGCAAAATCTCACTAAATCGGAAAAAGACTCTTGGATCGGCGGTGTTTGCGGCGGTTTAGGTGAACACACTTCCATCCCTTCCTGGACATGGCGTATACTGTTTTCGCTGCTTTTTATTTTTTACGGTACTGGTTTACTAATTTATATTCTGCTTTGGATTTTTGTTCCGCCTCAACCAAAATCGAAGGATTAACAATGAAGTTAAAGGATGAAATTTATGTCTATGAATGGACAAACAATTTTGATAACAACTGCAACAGCTACTATATAGGCGGTAAAGTGCAAGCATTAATTGATCCGGGATTGACCAGTTACCTACCTGACTTACTCAATCAGCTGTCCGCTGACGGCATTAAGAAAGAAAATATTCGTTACATTATCAACACTCATTCGCACCCCGACCATCTTCAGGGATCTGAGCTTTTTGATTCGGATACAGTCAAAATCACTCTGCACCAGAAAGAACTAGAATTTTTAAAAGGAGTCGGCGGTGAGCTATATGGCCTTTTTGGAATTACCGTTCCCCAGATGCAGATCAATTTCCCGCTGGAGGAAGGCGATGTAATTTTAGGAGACCAAACATTTAAAATAATACTCGCCCCCGGCCACTCCCCGGGCTCTATCGGCCTTTACTGGCCGGCGCAAAAAGCTTTATTTTGCGGCGATGTAATTTTCGCGCAAAATGTCGGGCGCACCGATTTTCCCGGAGGCAATGGTTCGCTTTTAAAAAAGAGCATTATTTCTTTTTCCCAACTCGATCTGGAGTTGCTTTTTCCGGGACACATGGGTATTGTTGAGGGCAGGGAAAAGGTTCAGGACAATTTTAATATCGTTATCCAAAATATTTTCCCCTATATATGAAGCTATTCTTTTATCAGGATAAAAAAAATGGCCAATGAAGTAAATAAAGTAATTTACTCCATGATCGGCGTAAGTAAAATCTATGATAAGAAACCGGTGCTGAAAGACATTTATTTGTCTTATTTTTACGGAGCTAAAATCGGCGTTATCGGCTTGAACGGTTCGGGCAAAAGTTCTCTCCTCAAAATATTAGCCGGAGTAGATCAGGATTTTCTCGGAAAAACAATTCTTTCCGCAGGTTATACTGTGGGCTATCTGGAACAGGAACCGCGTCTGGATGAAACAAAAACTGTGCGGCAAATCGTGGAGCAAGGTGTGCAAAGCACCATGGACTTGATCCACGAATATAATAAAATAAATGAACAGTTTGCCGAGCCGATGTCGGACGAGGAAATGGCCAAATTATGCGACAGGCAGGCCGCCGTGCAGGAAAAACTCGACGCGCTTGATGCCTGGGATATAGATTCGCGGCTGGAAATGGCCATGGACGCCCTGCGTTGTCCGCCTGGTGATACGCCTGTTAAAGTCCTTTCCGGAGGAGAAAAGCGCCGGGTTGCTCTTTGCCGGCTTTTACTGCAGAAACCAAGCATATTGCTTTTGGATGAACCGACCAACCATTTAGATGCCGAATCCGTAGCCTGGCTGGAACAACATTTACAAAAGTACGAGGGGACGGTAATTGCCGTCACCCATGACCGCTATTTTCTGGATAATGTCGCCGGGTGGATTTTGGAGTTGGACCGCGGACAAGGCATTCCCTGGCAAGGCAACTATTCTTCCTGGCTGGAACAAAAACAAAACCGGCTGAAGAGTGAAGAAAAGACAGAAGGGGAAAAAATTAAAACTCTAGAACGTGAACTGGAATGGATCAGGATGTCGCCCAAAGGACGCCATGCCAAATCCAAAGCGCGCATTAACGCTTATGAGGAGTTATTGGGACAAAACCAGGAAAAAGAATCAAAAACGCGAGAAATTTTTATCGCGCCTGGTCCGCGTTTGGGCGATCTCGTCATTGAGGCGCAAAATGTCAATAAAGCTTACGGCAATAAACTGCTTATGGAAGGCATGACTTTTTCACTGCCCCCGGGCGGTATTGTCGGGATTATCGGCCCCAACGGTGCCGGCAAAACGACCCTTTTCAAGATGATTACCGAGCAGGAAAAACCAGACGCGGGCAATATCCGAATCGGCGATACGGTAAAGCTTGCTTATGTCGACCAGAGCCGCGACGCTCTTGATTCGGATAAAACCATCTGGGAGATGATTTCTGACGGACAAGATATCGTGGCTATCGGAACCAGACAGGTAAATTCCCGCGCTTATGTTTCGCGATTTAATTTTTCCGGCACCGATCAGCAAAAGAAAGTGGAAACGCTCTCCGGCGGAGAACGCAACCGCGTCCATCTGGCGCGAATGCTCAAAGAAGGAGCCAACGTGCTTCTGCTTGATGAACCGACCAATGATCTTGACGTTAATACTTTGCGGGCGTTGGAAGACGCGCTCGAGAATTTTGCCGGCTGTGTTGTGGTCATCAGCCACGACCGCTGGTTTTTAGACAGAATTTGCACGCATATTTTAGCTTTTGAAGGGGAGAGTAAAACGATCTGGTTTGATGGCAACTATTCCGAATACGAAGTTGACCGCAAAAACCGACTGGGAGCGGCAGCCAATCAACCGCATCGTATAAAATATCGTCAACTAACCCGCAGATAAAAAAGTAAGCGCGAAAGCTTCCAGACAACAGCCCGATGAACCGAATTAAAATCTAATCTGCCGGGATTTTTATTTTTCTCAATTCCGGCTGCGGATGTGGCCGGTAGAAGATGGCAATGTTGCCGATAGTTCCGACTAACTCGCTTTTAGTGAACTGAGCGATTTCCGCGGATATTTCTTTTTTGGCTTCTTTGAACTCGCCGAATTTTACTTTAATCAACTCGTGATCATTTAAGGCAACTTCTGTGGAGGCAATCAATTGGCTGTTAATTCCGTTTTCCCCCACTATCACCAGCGGCTTTAAATGATGCGCTAGAGAGCGTAAATATTTTCTTGTTGAGCCTTTCATTTTCCAAATTACCTTCTTTGAATTGCCTTCCTTCTTGAACATGTACTATCACAACCAAACCGGGCAATAAACATTTATCACAAAATACCAATGTAATATTTCTTGATTTCGCTATCTTATTTTGTTTATAACAATACAGCACACATTACAATCAAGTCTGAACTGCCAAGTATTTAACAAATTCAGTCAGTTGTATGTCACGTGAAAAAAAAGATGGAAAGGGTAAATGAAAAGAAGGTGCACCAATGGAGGAAGTTGGCTTAGTTAATAAAGACGTCAAAGCGAAAATCATATCCCTGACAGAGGCTCAATCAAAAAAATTATTAAAAAGTTACGGCGTGCCGGTTGTGGAAGAAACTGTTGCCCTGACTATAGAAGAAGCAGTTTCCCAGGCCAGCATTATCGGCTTTCCTGTTGTCGTAAAGGGTCTGGGACCGAAACTGACTCACAAGACGGAAAGAGGCCTGGTGAAGTTGAATCTGCACTTAGCCGAGGAAGTGGCGAGCGCCTGTTTGGAAATTCAGAAATCAGCGGGAGAGGATTTAGAAGGATTCTTATTACAGCCGTTAATTGAAGGAAAAAGGGAATTTGTGGCTGGTCTGTTTCGTGATGGACAGTTCGGACCGGTGGTGATGTTTGGATTGGGAGGTGTATTTACCGAGGCGTTAGAAGATGTTGTTTTCCGAATAGCTCCTTTTGGCGAGATTCAAGCCAAAGGCATGATGGATGAGCTTTTATCACGGAAATTGCTGGGCGATTTTCGTGGCGAGCATGCCGCCGATGAGCAGCAATTAATCAATGTATTGATGGGATTATCGCGCTTGGGAATGGAACGTCCCGAAGTGAAAGAAGTCGATATTAATCCTTTATTGATTGCTCCTGATGGCCGTGTGACCGCCGTCGATGCTCTTGTGGTTCTTAATCAGGAGAATGCTTCGGTTGATAGCAATTTAGAGGAAGAAAGGACGCCCCAGGAAATCAAAGCCATCAATGCCACCCTCGACGCGATGATTCACGCGAAAAGCATTGCTGTCATCGGCGCGGTGAGACCCCGCACCAGAGGTTTCCGCGGCATGTTCGGCTGCATTAAGGATTTTGGTTTCCCGGGAACACTCTATCCGATAAATCCGAAGGCCGAAGAAATAGACGGTATCAAGACATATCCCTCTCTTGTTTCATTGCCTAAACCGGTTGATCTGGTTGTTATTGCCGTTCCGGCGCCATTTGTGCCCGACGCTCTTAGGGATTGCGTCGCTTCCGGAAGTAAAAATGTCCACATTTTTTCTTCCGGTTTCAAGGAAACGGGCGAAGAAGCAGGTACGAAGCTCCAGGCAGAAATTGAAAAAATCGCCCAAGAAGGAAAGCTCAATGTCATCGGTCCTAACTGCATGGGATTATATGTCCCCAAATCGCGTATCCTGACCTGGATTGGAGCTCCCGAAAAAAGCGGTCCTGTTTCTTTTGTCAGTCAAAGCGGAGGACATGCGCAGGATTTTACCAATTACGCCAACGTGCATTTCGGCATTTATTTTAATAAGGTCATCAGTTACGGCAATGCCCTGACGCTGGATAGCACCGATTTCCTCGAATATCTGGCCAATGATGACGAGACTAAAATTATTACAATGTATCTAGAGGGAGTAAAAAACGGGCGAAAGCTTCTGGAGCTGATTACTAAAATCAATCGAAAAAAACCGGTCATCATTTTGAAAGGCGGTTTGACGGAATCGGGCGCGAGGGCGGTATCATCCCATACCGGTTCCATGGCCGGAGGCGAGAAGATATGGAATGCCTTTTTCCAACAGAGCGGCGCGGTAAGAGTAAGTTCGTTGGAGGAAATGGCCGAAGTCACAGAGGCCTTTCTTCATTTAGGTAAGGCTCACGGCCGCCGGGTGGCTGTTATCGGAACCGGCGGAGGCATCGGTGTTGCCGCGGCGGATAGCTGTGCCCAAGCGGGGTTGGACCTCCCCGTATTGCCGCAGGAAGTCACCCAAAAACTTCGGGAATTCATACCTCCCGCCGGAAATATGATTCGCAATCCCATTGATGCACACATACTGTTTCTCGATCTGGAGATGCTAGGAAAAACTTTAGCACTACTTTCTTCTAAATACATTGATATGTTCGTTATTTCCCTCCATCTCGAATGGCTGTATAATTTTGACAACGGTGCCCAAATAAAAAACATTGCTACATACATGGCTCAATCGGCGCGCAAGCATGCCAACGGAAAGCCGCTTGTGGTTGTCTGGCGGCAATATCAGCCCGATCCGAAATACGCGAAAAAGCGTATGATGCTGGAAAAAATTCTACAGGAAGCAGGCATCCCCGTCTATGAAGGCTTACAACGGGCAGTATTTGCATTGGCTAAACTGGCTGAATACCATGAATTTCAAAGAAAGCAGACTGACGATAAGAAAAAAAGTTGTGCCGAAAAAAAATGTTAGTTTCTGTTCGGAGCGAACAAGGGTAGGCCATCTAATCTATGCCTCGGCATTTTTTAGCGCCGCTGCCAGATAAATAGAAAATGTCGTTCCGGAATTGACGATGGATTCCACGGTAATCAAGCCATTGTGGTTTTTGATAATGGAATCGCTGATCGCCAGCCCCAGACCGATTCCTCCCCGTTCCTTCTTCTCTTTGGTTGTAAAATAGGGATCGAATATCCGGGAAAGGTTTTCTCTGGGTATGCCAATGCCAGTGTCTTTAATAATAATCCGGATATAGTTGCCTTGTCCCAGCGTCCGAATATTTGTTACGGTCGTTGTATTTTCGGCAATAAGCTCCACGGTGCCACCGTTAGTCATGCCTTCCTTGGCGTTAATTAAAATATTTTCTATCACTTGCCTGATTTGTACAGCATCGATTTCAGAAGGCCACAGGTCTTTTGCTATAGAAATGTTACAAATGACACCGGAATCATTAAAGACATTTTCCGCTGCTTCTCTTAACAGCGGTTCTAATTTTTCCACTTTGTGGACAGGATAACCTCCCTGCGCGAATGTAGTCAGCCGGTGAGCTAATTCTTTTGCCTGCAGGCCGGCGCGTTCTACTACGGCCAAACCATCCTCCATAATTTTGTCCTCATCCGTAGCGGATATTTTGGCCAGAAAGACGTTTCTCAGAATAGCGGTAAGCAGGCTGTCAAAATCTTTGGCCACACCGTCGGCAAACGTGCCCAGTGATTCCACCTTGCTTCTACGAAGCAGCTCTTCTTCCGCCATTTTTTGTTCGGTAATGTCTTCGAGCGTTTCCATCACGCCGAATATATTGTCGTTTGGATCTCTGATGGCCGCGGAAGTTATACGAAACCATTTCCCCTTTTCGCCCAGATCGGGAAAATAATCCGTAACCTCGTAAGCTTCCTCCAGCAAATTTGATTTCGCCCAGTTTCCAGAGTAAAAATTGGTAATCTGTTCGACCTTGTTATCCAGAATCAAATCTGCCATGCACGGACGCTGTGTTTTATAAAATACCCGCCAGTGCTGATTGGTGCCGACAATTTCACGAGGGCTGATTTTACTCAGCGCCTGCAAGGCTTTGTTCCAGTAAATTACTTTGTGCTCTTTGGATATTACGAACGCGGGAATGGGAGAGCCGCGGATAATACTGATTAATTTTAGCTCATCCCGGCGGCCGCGCCACATCACATAGGCAAAGCTGACAATGACTGTCATCGCCAGACTCAAAATAAAAATTAGGAAATTAATATTCATGTCCAACTTGCTCTTCGAAAATAATTCAGGCTGAAAATAAATTCCTATTCTAAGATATTTTCAGAATAAAAATATTATCTCCGGCTAATGCATTTTAAAATAAGCCAGTTTGCAGGCAATTCGATAGCAAGATTGGAGGAAAAAAGCAAGTGTGAGGATAGAAAATACAGACAGCGCAGGAAAGCTGGTTCATACTCCTGATTTCTTGTAAATTTCCCGCCTGTGGCCAATTCTAAGAATGAGAACGTCGTTATCAATGATGGTGAATATTACCCTGTAATCTCCCACTCGCATTTTTCTTAATCCGGCAAATTCACCTTTGAGAACCGGATATGATTCAGCACGTGCAGAGATATCCTTTTCGATTTTGCCAAGAATCCGGCGTGCCTCCTTTTTATCGAGACGGCTGAGGTCTCTTTCAATGGATTTCTTGTATTTGATATTAAAGGCCAAGAGTTTTCCTCAACCCTTTTCCTGAAATAATAACATCCTTCGGATTTCTCAAACGGTCAATGGCGATCCGCAAATCAGCAAAATCTTCAATATATGCTTCCAATGCCTTTTGGATATGAAAAGAACGCGGCCTTTCCGTTTCTTTCGCAATATCGTCAAGATGCTTTGTTAACTCGTCGGGAAGACGAATAGACACTGTAGCTCTCATAATATACCCCTTTTAGATTACTTGTGATGTATTGTATACGATTTATTACATGTATGCAAGAATTATATTTTCAGATCACATGATCACCGGCGGATTAATTAAGAAACACCTTTTGATAAGTTCCAAAAAGTTACCGGATTGTTGAGCTAGTACCTCTGTGCTATTTATCGGCGTTTCCTTTTACCGTTACCATTACTCAGTTATTTAACCGCAACTTTAAAGTAATCAATTGCTATAAATGTGAGATTCAAAACAATACTAAAAATAAGACCGGAAGCGATACAACCGAGAATTGCGGTTCTAAATTCAACTTCTTTTCTTTCTGACTTGAAAGCTAAAGGCATTATTTCTATAATTATAAAAACAATTATTGCTACGGCAAGAATGGAGATGATCATATAAAATTTACCTAATTTTTCAAAGTACTGGTAAATTGTTTGTGATATAAAAAAAACAAATGAAGCAATAATGCCCAAAATTATATTTTTCAGATAATATTTTGTGTCAACTTTTTTTGTAAATAGAGGAAAAATGAAAATAAATATTAAAAGAAGAATTGTTCCAACTGTTATTCCGGTAGCAAGCTGTATAAAAAAGACATTACTCTGATCCATGCTTATATAATATAGCGCAAACAAAATGGCGCTTAAAATTATTGCCTTAAAAATAAGTCTCGAAATAAAGCTTGCGGCTCTTTTCATTAAATTATCTCCTTAAAATTACTTTGATCAGAACTATCTTTAGGGGACTTACCAAAAAGTTACCGAATTAGTGAGCTAGTTCAACCGTCCCCCATTATTTCCTTGGCGCGAGATTTCAATATATTCCGGTTATAAACCTGCAGGTGGGACAGTAATTTTAATCATCGTCATGTCCTCGCAATGATGTCATTAACCCAGAACTTTCTGCATCCACTTCCAGATCGCCCCGAAGGTCTCGTCCCTGTTCACTTCGTTGAAGTTCTCATGATAGTTCTTTTCATGGACGATTAATGTCAGGAGCTTTAATGGAATCGAATACAAGGCGTTCTTGCTGCCCTGGATGTCGGCAAGTTGATCTTCGCCGGCCAGGACGGCAAACACCGGGAAACGTTCCCACGTCTTCATGTTTTTAATCACCCACGCCTGGGTCTTTTCGCTCTCCACGCCCAATTTTGCAGAAGCCGTTGTCCCCCTCAAGCCGATCGCCTCGTCATAATGGTGACGGACGGTAATCTTCTCGTCATGGGTTAGCACATCCGTAAGGGCCGGGGGTTTGACGGCGAAGGTTGGATGTATCCTCGCTATTAACTTGGCGATCTTTTTCATGATGGCCGGGATCTTGACCCTGTTTTCCAGCCAGGGAGAAGAAACGATGAAGCCCTTGATATCGGTCTTTTTCGCCAAGGTCAGGGCGTACTTCAGGGCGATGAGTGCACCATTGGAATGACAAATGATAAAGATCGGGGCTTGGGGATGGCGCTCTTTCACCCAAGAATAGAATTTGTGTATATCATCGACATATTCGTCGTAGGAATTGATATGGAAAAAAACCTTCCCCTTCTCATTGTATTTCGGATAGGTTCCATGCCATCGCAGATCCGGGGCATAGGTGGCAACACCCTTCTCCTTGAAATACATGGCCGGCGTCACCCAATCACCGCCATGAGCCATACCGCCATGGATACCAATCATCACAGCCTTGACCTCCTGGTCTGGCAACCATTCATAGACGAGGAGTTTTGTCTTTGCATCAGCTTGAAATAATTCTGTCTTTGTTTCTGAAAAATTCACAAATCATCCTTTATGTCTTTTTCGATCATCAGTATTTTGTAATCTAGTGTTCAGATATGCGAAAGTGATTAATATGTCAATATCCGATTGTTTTTTGTCAAATTATCGCACGTCCGGGAATAATTTGGGACGTCCCGATATTTCCTAGATTAAAACCACCAGAAAGTTAGAACCATACCCTTTGTCATTCCGGGCAAGTAAAATGCGACCCGGCTTGTGCCCTGTAGGGTTAATCCGGTATTTTATAAAAAAGTATAAAAGCTAGGACTGGTGAGGGTTTGCGTTGTTCTTTAGTGGCTATTGTCAAGAAAAAAAATTTGACCCCAGTTTCTCCAGTCATTTTAGTAAAGGGGATTTATACTGCGTGAAAACGCAGCTATGTTTTTATTACCCCTTTAGTATCATGGATTGACCAGTAATGGAAACTCGGATGAATCAAGTGCGACGTTGCCCCGCTTTAGGTACTCGAAATATCTGTTCATGATGACCCAAGAACGGCGAGTTACTTCTGTTGTAACTGTTCCCGGCGTATGCCCTGGCCTTCCATGCCGTGGATTTGCGGAGTAATCGGTAATGTATTTCAGATACGCCTCATCAATTTGAAGCGCCTGTTGAAGCTGTTGCCACGCCTGTTTGTCATTCGTTCCAGGTGTGGCGACAAGATGCTTTAGACGGTCCATGGCGCGTGCGCAGTCCACAAGGGAAACGTGAGGCAAGGATATCGCCGCGACGAGATCACGTAATGCCATGAAAAGCGGGACACTTTGAATGACTTTTGCACATAGTTCACCAAAGCCCTGATCCAGCGAGAATGCAGTGCATAGCGCAGCAAGACCCTCGTCTTTTTGGAATATCGGAGAGGCTATCCCGTTTGAGTCGATGAATGTTTCCAAAACTACTGTTAGCCCCCAACCCATCTTGAATGCGATCAAATCCACTTGCGCGCGACATATATCAAGTGCACGCCTGTAGAACTCACCAAGGTGCTCAGACCTGTATTTTTCAGTTCGACATTCGATATCGATCTTCGAGTTTTCAATGTGGCATGTGAATTCCATGGCAAGACCGATATCGGCCTCTTCCCACTTGATGCTTTGATTGAAAGAGACCGTTACTCGCGCGGGCGGAGGGAGGACTCTTCCGAGAAAGTGGATCGATTGCATTTAGTATCCTACTGGCGCAACTCAGACGCCCAACGTATTAATATCCGAACTTCACTTTTTCCGATGATTTACATATCATTTTAACACTTCCAAATTATTTATCAAAAAGAAAGAGTAAAAATAACGATCGATGGGTTTACGACATCTTTAGGCCAAACCTCAATCAACGGCAGAGTCCCTTACTTTTAGCATATTCTAACAGTAAGATTATAGTTCATTTTAAGTGTATTTTCAATTTTTAAAGCCATTAATTTAGACTTTACAAAAGCCCCTGATCCTGATTAAAGTAAGGACGAAATGTCTAGGGAGATATTTTCTGTGAGCAAAGCAAAATTGCCCCAATACGATTATGATACGGTTATTATCGGCGGCGGGCCGGCAGGTTATACTGCGGGCATTTACACCGCACGCGCCGGGCTTAAAACGCTGCTGGTGGAAGGCGCAGCAACGGTAAGCCAAATAACCATTACCGATCTAATCGAAAATTATCCGGGAATTCCCGACGGCATTAACGGTTTTGATCTGATGCAGTTATTTAAAAATCAGGCTCTTAAATTCGGTTTGGAAACACTGGCTAAAGATGTATCTGCAATCAAAAATAATACGTCTTCCCCTGTTATCTGGAATGTTACAGTGGGAGATAAATCCTTCAAAACTTTAAGTATGATTGCCGCAACCGGCGCGCAGTGGCGCAAACTGGGTGTCCCGGGTGAGGAAGAATTAGCCGGAAAAGGAGTTTCCTACTGCGCTACCTGTGACGGCCCGTTTTATAAAAATAAAGATGTGGTGGTTGTGGGCGGCGGTGATACGGCGATTCAGGAAGCTCTCTTTTTAACTCATTTCGCCAAAAAAGTTATCGTAGTCCATCGCCGTGATAGGCTGCGCGCCGCGGGAATTTTACAAAAAAGAGCATTTGCCGAAAAGAAAATCGAGTTTGCCTGGAAGGCAAATCTGGTTGAGGTTATCGGCAAAGATTTTGTCACCGGGATTAAGATAGCCAATGTCCAATCCGGAAAAGTAAGTATTATTTCTGCGGAAGGAGTTTTTATCTTTGTCGGCAGGATTCCCAACACCAGCTTGGTTCAAAATGTTTTAAAATTAGATGCAAACGGCTATATACTAACGGATGATAATATGAATACTTCCGCCGCCGGTATTTTTGCTGCCGGAGACTGCCGGGCCAAACTTTTCCGGCAAGTAGTAACAGCCGCAGGCGATGGGGCTAACGCAGCGTTCAGCGCGGAGCTTTATGTAGGAAATATGAAAGGTGAAGCGTATTAAAACGCCATGCCGCTTTAATGCAACATGGCATAACTTAGCGTAAGGAAATTAAATTATGGAATCTTTAATCAAAGCCTGGCAACAAATACCTGCGCAAATAAACCCAGCTATCTTCAGTATCGGTTCTTTTCAACTGCGCTATTATAGTTTGATGTACATAGTTGCTTTCGTTATCGTTTATTTTCTTGTCCTTTACCGAATAAAGCACGAAAAGTATAAATACACAGCCGAAAATATTCAGGACTATCTGGTCTGGGCAATGATTGGATTGCTCATCGGCGGCAGGCTCGGTTATGCCTTATTTTACAATTTCGGCTATTACTTCCAGCATCCGCTCGAAATAATTTTGCCTTTTGATTTTTCCAACGGCATCAGATTTATCGGCATCAGCGGCATGTCTTATCATGGCGGCCTTATCGGCGTTATTGTTATGACCATATTATTTTGCCGCAAACGCAAGATCAAATTTTGGCAGTTTGCCGACCTCCTTTGCCCGGCTATTCCACTGGGCTACACCTTTGGCCGGATCGGCAATTTTATTAACGGCGAACTCTTCGGCCGGGTAACTACCGTGCCCTGGGGAATGTATTTTCCGCTTGATCCCTCACATAGCCTGCGTCACCCTTCCCAGCTTTATGAAGCACTGTTCGAAGGAATTGTTTTGTTCATCTTGCTGTGGCTGATTAGAAAAAAGAAAATGTTTGACGGATTCTTTATCGGAATTTACATTTGTGGCTATGGTTTTGTGCGCTTTTTCATCGAATTCTTCCGTGAACCCGACTCTCAGCTTGGTTTTGTTTTAGGCCCGCTGAGCATGGGACAGGTTCTGTGTATATTGATGATGATGGCGGGTATCGCCATTATCATCTGGCGCAAGCAAGCATCCTCTTCCCCTAAATAACGCAGGAGGTTTTATGGGAAAGAATCTGGTCATTGTCGGCGGCGGCGCAGGCGGGGCATCAACCGCCGCCGAGGCTAAGCGCAATGATCCTTCATTAAATATAACTATCCTGGAGGGAGGAAAGTTTGTTTCTTACGCCTCCTGCCCCACACCCTATTACATCGGTAATGTAATAAAAGACGAAAATAACTTGATCGCGCGGACGCCGGAGCGGTTTCGCGAAACGGGTATTGACGTTCAATTAAATACCCCAGTGGTAAATATCATCAATAAAGAGAAAATAGTTAAACTCAAAGACGGCAGAAAATTACCTTTTGACATTTTAGCTTTAGCAACGGGCTCCAAATCGTTGATTCCCGATATTCCCGGTGTTGATAAACCCGGAATTTTTACTTTAAAAAATCTGGAAGATGCGATTAAAATCAAGACCTACCTGCGCGAAAATAAATGCCGCAAAGCGGTCATTATAGGCGCCGGTTTCATTGCCATGGAAATGAGCGAGGGCCTGCACACAGCCGGTGTCAAAACGGTAGTAATCCACAGGGGATCCCTGCCGGTCAATCGCTGGGATGCCAGGCTCTCCTCGTTCATGCTGGAAGAGCTGAAAAATAATGGTGTGGAGTTTGTGCCCCATGCGGAAACGGCGGCTATCGAAACGGGAACCGAGGGGCCGCTCTGTGTTGTTACCAATCAAGGCAAATGGGATGCGGATATGATTTTACTTGCTATTGGTATAAAACCGGATATCCGTCTGGCGCAGGAGTTGGAGCTCACAATTGGCAAAACGGGCGCTGTCGCTGTAAACCATTTTCAGCAAACTTCTCAAAAAAATGTTTACGCCGCGGGTGATTGCAGTGAATCATGGCATCGCGTGAGCCGCCGCTGGGTAAACATTCCCTTGGGTGACATCGCCAACAAGCAGGGACGTGTGGCCGGCCGCAATATCGGCGGCAAACCGTTTAAATTCGCGGGAATTGTCGGGGCGCAGTCTTTTCGGCTTTTTAGTCTGGAAGCGGCGGCGACCGGCATTGATGAGAAGGAAGCGGTGCTTGCCAATTATAATCCTGTCAGCACTTTGGTTTGGGGAAATGCCATTGTAGGATCACTCGGCGAAAAGAAAATCGGCCTGAAACTTATTGCCGATAAGGCATCGGGAAAATTACTAGGCGCGCAAGCCGTAGGATTTGCGGGCGCAGTCAGCCGGATTAATTCTTTGTCCGTAGCACTTTGGGCGGAAATGAATCTTGATGAAATCGCCTATTTGGATTTAGCTTACTCTCCATTTTTCAGCGGCGCATGGGACATAATTCACAATGCCGCCCGGGTTTTGCGCCGGACGATTTAATCCCGCGACTTGGAATCCCCCGGCTCCGGCCGAGGGGAGAAAACGCCGTGACCCGCGGGAGGTCGCATTATTTTAGGGAGCCTCCGGCTCCTGTAGGAGGGGGCTCCACTTAAGGGAAAAAGCTGCTATGATTTTATGGTGGATATTTTTTGCAATATTTATCTTAGCTATGCTCGTTCTGGACTTAGGCGTCTTCAGCCGCAGAGCTCATGCAGTTAAAATAAAAGAGTCATTGCACTGGACGGCTTTCTGGATACTTTTGTCTGGGCTATTCTGCATCAGTGTATACATTTTCTATGGTCATCAAAAGGCTATGGAGTTTTTAGCCGGTTATCTGATTGAATACTCCCTCAGCATCGATAATCTTTTCGTCTTTTTACTTTTTTTTCGTTATTTCTCTGTTCCAGCCGAATATGAACAAAAATCTTTAATTTGGGGGATAATTATTGCTTTGATTATGCGCGGCATTTTTATTTTTGCCGGTATTGCGCTTATCAATAAATTTCACTGGATCATATATGTCTTTGGAGCTTTCCTGATTTTCACCGCCATTCAGATTGCATGGGGCAAGGAACATGAAGTTCATCCCGAAAAAAACATTATGATCAAATTATTGCGTATTCTTATGCCGATTTCCCATGAGTATTCCGGCGGTAAGTTCTTTACTCTTAAAGAAGGTAAACGTCTGGCCACACCTCTTTTGGTTGTAATTTTGGTTTTGGGGACAACAGATGTTTTTTTTGCCGTTGATTCCATTCCCGCAGTTTTGGCTGTGACAACTGATCCTTTCATCGTTTATACTTCCAATGTTTTTGCCGTTTTAGGATTGCGTTCGCTTTTTTTCGCTATTTCCGGCTTGATGAAACTGTTCCATTATCTTCAGTATGGCTTGGCGTTGATTTTGGGTTTTGTGGGAATTAAGATGCTGATCACTGATTTTTATCAGATACATGTAAGTGTTTCTTTAATTATAATAGCCATCATACTTGCTTTATCTATTATTGCATCGCTCATGTGGCCAATTAAGCAAAATCAATCTATTGTAAAGGACGAATAATCACAGTTCCATGAGAATCGACTTTTTGGATATATCACAAGCCCAATTGAAAAGATGGGCCAGACTTACCGATGCTAAAGTACGTCAAGAGGAAGGAATATTTATAGCGGAAGGCATAAAAGTGATCGAGGAACTTTTCGTGAGCAACTGGCAAACTAAAGCTATCTTAGTGTTGCCGGAAAAAAATAAAAACTGGAAAAAGCTATTGGAGCAAACAGCTAATAATATCCCCATATATCAGCTTACGCGCTCCCAGTGGCAAAAACTCGGACAGGACAGGGAACCGGAAGGTATTATGGCCGTTGTTTCCATAAAGCAGGGATATTCTTTTTCCGCCTGGCTTGCAGAAACTACCGGTAACGTTTTAATCCTGCATGAAATTAACAATCCCCGCAACCTGGGCGCGTTGATGCGGAGCGCGCATTGGTTTGGATTTAGAAGTATTATTTTAAGCTCTAACTCGGCTGATTACACTCACCCGAAAGCAGTACGGGCATCAATGGGCAGTCTTTTTCATTTGACTATTATCACTGATGTTGATTTATCAGAGGCACTGCCGGAAATTAAAAAGAATTACCGGCTTGTCGGCAGCCATGTTCGTGAGGGAAGTTTACCTCATGCGACGGGAGAAAAAGTCGCTTTGCTTTTAGGTAATGAAAGTCATGGCCTACCGGAAGCTCTTTTGAGAATGGCCGATGAACAATGGAGCATACCCGGTAGCAGTGAAGCAGATTCATTGAGTTTGCCGCAGGCTGCTGCTATTATGATGTATGAATGCGCAAAAAAATGAACACATTGTAAAAAAATGTCCCATTATTACGGTAATAAAATATATAAACAGTGTCATTCCCGCGTAGGCGGGAATCCAGTAATGGCGTAAAGTTAAAATTGAGCAACTAGATTTTGCCCGTATTAATATTTAAATGGGAAAAAAATGAAATCTTACATTCAAGTATTCACGACCACAGAAACAAAAGAAGAAGCGGAAAAAATCGCCCAATATTTAGTGGAGCAAAAGCTGGCCGCCTGCGTGCAGATTACCGGCCCAATTGCCAGCACTTATCGTTGGAAAGGCAAAGTAGAAACTGCCCAGGAGTGGCTGTGCCTGATCAAAACGCGGGAAGATCTCTATGATAAGGTGGAAAAAGCTATTAAAGAACTACATTCATATGAGACACCGGAAATCATTGCCGTCCCAATTGTTAAAGGCAGTTCCGAATATTTAAGCTGGCTTGATGATGTATTGGTTTGAAATACTTTACGTGAGGAGATTCTATGTCCGACAAAAACGAGTTAGAAAAAAAATGCATTAATACCATCCGTTTTTTAGCGGCTGATGCTATTGAGAAAGCCAAATCAGGCCATCCCGGCATGCCTCTGGGCGCTGCCGCCGCCGCTTTCACTTTATGGACAAAGCATTTAAAACATAATCCAAAAAATCCACATTGGCCGGACCGCGACCGCTTTGTTCTTTCCGCCGGTCACGCTTCGATGCTTTTATACGCACTGCTTCATCTCACCGGCTATGATCTTTCTCTGGACGACATTAAAAATTTCCGGCAATGGGGCAGCCTTACTCCCGGCCATCCCGAATATAAGCACACACCCGGCGTGGAAGTCACCACCGGCCCATTAGGCCAGGGATTAGCTAATGCCGTCGGTATGGCAATAGCTGAAGCGCACTTAGCCGCCCGGTTTAACCGTGATGGCATAAAGTTAGTGGATCACTATACTTATGTTATGGCTGGTGACGGCGACATGATGGAAGGCGTCGCCGCCGAAGCCTGCTCACTGGCCGGTCATTTGCGCCTCGGAAAATTAGTTGTTCTTTATGATGACAACAGCGTGTCTCTCGCCGGATCGACAGCACTTGCCTTCACCGAAAATATCGAAATGCGCTTCAAGTCTTACGGCTGGCAGGTGCAAAAGATTAAAGACGGAAATGATGTTGCTGCCATTGACCGGGCAATCAAAAAAGCTAAAAAGGATACAGACCGGCCATCGCTCATTTGTGTACAGACAAAAATTGGCTTCGGCGCACCCTGTAAGGAGGGAACCTGCGAAGCACACGGTTCGCCCCTGGGGCCAGAGGAACTTAAAGGAACAAAAGCCGCGCTGGGCTGGCCGCAGGAACCTTTATTTTATGTGCCGGAAGACGTGCAGAAATTTTTTCGCAAAGCTTTGTCCCGCGGTAAAAAAAGCGAAAAATTATGGCAGGAAACTTTGCTTGTCTGTCAGCAAAAAGACCCAACTCACGCTCTTGAATTTTCCCGCGCGATTAACGGCGAGCTGCCCGAGGGCTGGGAAACTGCGCTTGCGGAATTCCCCAACAGCTCCAAAGACGTGGCTACGCGCAAAGCGTCAGAAATTGTGATGCAAGCAATTGCTGCTAGAGTTCCGGAGTTGTCCGGTGGTTCGGCTGATCTTAACCCTTCTACATTTACGTGGCTCAAAGGCCTTGGTGATTTTCAGAGTCCGGCAACATCTTCGGCCGGTTTACAGGGTATGGTGGGTGGCCCCTGGAGTTACGAGGGACGCAATATCCACTTCGGTGTCCGTGAACACGCGATGGGTTCAATTACAGTAGGCCTGGCTTTGCACGGAGGTTTTATTCCCTACACGGCAACATTTTTAACTTTTGCCGATTACATGCGACCGCCTATGCGCCTGGCTGCCTTGATGGGTTTGCGAACAATTTTTATTTTTACCCACGACAGCATCGGCGTGGGAGAAGACGGCCCGACTCATCAACCAATAGAACAGATTATGAATCTCCGTCAGGTGCCCAACATGACTCTTATCCGCCCGGCGGATGCCAACGAAACTTTAGAAGCGTGGCGACTAGCACTGGAGAATACATCCGGGCCGACAACTCTCATCTTCAGCCGCCAGAATTTACCTGTGCTGGATCGCAGCATTTGTGCGCCAGCCGTAGGCACTAGACGCGGCGGTTACATTTTATGGGAATCAGCACCAAACCCGGACTTGATTTTGATAGCCACCGGCTCGGAAGTGGCCATGACACTGGATGCTGCGCGCAAACTTGCGGCAGAAAACATCAAGGTCAGAGTTGTCTCGCTTCCCTGTTGGGAAATATTTGATCGCCAGAAGCAGGAATACCGTCATAGCGTTTTACCGCCGCAAGTGTCCGCCCGAATTGCCGTGGAAGCGGGAATCAAACTCGGCTGGGAACATTACACAGGATTAAAAGGAAAGATAATCGGGATGGAGAGCTTCGGGGCGAGCGCCCCCGGCCCGGTACTTTATGAAAAGTTTGGATTCACCGCAGCCAGGATCATTGCCGCGGCCAAAGAACTGCTCAATATCTCTTAATCAGGCAATATGATGAAAGGAAACAATATATCTTTTTCCCTCGGCAAGTATGAGAGACCGGTTCTGGATGAACTAACCAAAATGCGCCGCAACAATATCATTGCCCGCATCTGGACCTACGATCATACTATCTGGAAGCCGGAGCCGGATGAAATCGTCAATCGTCTGGGATGGCTTGATGCTCCGGCAGAAACTCTGGAAAAACTGCCTTCGATAAAGAACACTCTCGAGTCCTTCGGCAATAGCTCTATTAAAGATGTTGTCTTATTGGGCATGGGTGGATCGAGTCTGGCGGCCGATGTTTTCAACAAAATTTTGGGCAGCCGTTCCGGCTACCCGGCATTGCATATTCTGGATACGACCGATCCCGGAATAATCTTCCGGATGACGCAAAAACTGGAATGGGAAAAAACAGTTTTTCTGGTTTCCTCAAAATCAGGAACAACGCTGGAGATCACCTCACTATTTCAATATTTTTATAATCTCGCCCTCAAGAAGCTGGGAAGCTCAGTTAGAGATCGTTTTATCTTTATCACTGATAAAGGCAGCGCCCTGGTGGAGCAGGTGAAAGCGCTTTCGCTACAATACGTGTTCTTAAACAATCCCGATATCGGAGGGCGATATTCCGCTCTTTCCATGCCGGGAATAGTTCCGGCAGCCATCATCGGCGCTGATGTAGAAAAGCTGCTGCAAAATGCCGTAAAAGCGGCACAACGTGAAAATGCAGAATTCTTTTCCGGAAATCTTGATCCGACCGGCTGTGTTTTAGGCGCTGTACTGGGTCTTCTGTCGCAAAAAGGACGCGATAAACTCACTTTAATAATGCCGCAGCGTTGGAGGCCGTTTGGCGATTGGCTGGAACAGCTCATAGCCGAGAGCACCGGCAAAGAAAGAAAAGGAATCCTGCCAATCACAGGCGAAAAACTTTCTGAGCCTGGAGCTTATGGTAATGATCGCGTATTTGTCACCTTTCAGGAAAGTGAGAATGATAGCACTCCAAAAGTAGAAGAGCTGATTTCCGCCGGGCATCCTCTGATCACCATAAGACTCAACGATAGTTATGATCTGGGCGGTCAGATGTTTCTCTGGGAGATGGCTACGGCTGTTGCCGCGCACATCATGGATATCAATCCTTTTGATCAGCCGGATGTGGAAGCAACAAAAACTCATACCAGCCGGATGATCGCCCAGTACAGAAAAACTAAAACACTGCCTGAGCCCACGCCGGCGCTGGCAACACTGGAATGCAGCGTTTATGGCGACTTTAAAGGTTCATCTGCCGTCGAAGCATTGGCTGGATTTCTCAAGCAGGCAAAAGCTGATGATTATGTTTGCTTACAGGTCTTTTTGAGCCCGTCGCCGGAAATTGACGAGGCGTTACTCAAGTTGAGGGAAGCAATTGCCGCCAAATATCGCCTGGCCGGCACAGCCGGTTATGGGCCGCGCTATTTGCATTCCACCGGCCAGTTGCACAAAGGTGATTCCGGCAATGGTTTGTTCATTCAATTGACTGCCAACGATTTGATCGATGTCGATATTCCGGACCGGATTGGCTCTGCGGATTCAACACTCACCTTCGGTATGCTCAAAGCGGCTCAAGCCCTGGGGGACTGGCAGGCGCTTTGCGATGCAGGGCGACGAATCATCCGCTTTCATTGGAAAACAAACGCGGCCGCCGGATTAACGACTCTAGCCGCAGGTCTTTAACCTTCTTTTTCATTTGTCCTAATTAGTTTACGATTTTAAGAATATTCGGCGCGTTTCTTTCCGATGGCGCGGGAATGGCCTTCGGGTATCCAATAATAACCGGCGCGACAATCTGGCAATTATCGGGAATACCTATCTCTGCTTTAGTTTTTGGATCTCTAATATGCGATGCCAAGCCGATCCAGCATGTGCCTAAACCCCTCTGCGCCGCAGAAAACATAATATAACTGACCGCTAATGCGCAGTCTACATCAAGCGAATGAACACTCTTGGCACCTACAACATAAATCACACAGGGAGCGTTATAAAATACATTAAAGCTTTCATTCTTGAGAATCGCTTCATAATTCGAAGTAAGCAAAGCCTTGTTTTCAGCAAAATCCTGCAGGAGATTTTTTTTACTTTCATCAGAGAGTTTTTTCATTGTCTTTTTGTTGTTGATGATAATAAATTGGCAGGGCTGTCCGTTACTGGCTGAAGGCGCCAGGGTCGATTCCTGAATTATTTCTTTAATCATTTCCAGCGGAACATCTTTGGTCTGGAAATCACGAATAGCTCTTCTATTTTGTAATAGCTTCGAAAATGTCATCATAATAATATTTCCTCCTGTTATTAACGGGTTCTACCTTGTTGGTTATCTAACACTTATCCCGGCAAAAAAACAGATATAACTGCCAAAATAAAATATTGGAGCACATTGATAACCGGATTGAGCGCGCCTAATAAAAGCAGTCCCAGTACAATAAAAAATCCAAAAGGTTCAATTTGATTAAGCACTCGATTTACCGATTCCGGCGCAAAGCCCATCACTATTTTTGACCCGTCTAGCGGTGGAATGGGAATCAAGTTAAATGCAGCGAGTATAATGTTGATCCGCGCCAGCAGAATAAGGATTTGGGCAATCATCCCCGACTGATCGGGAGATATCAGCCGGTACAATAATAATGCAATAAAGGCAAAAACAATATTGGCCGTAATGCCTGCGGCCGAAACAAAAATCAGCCCTTTGCGCCTATTCTCAGCAGGAATATTTTCCAGATTGATCGGAACCGGTTTGGCCCAGCCAAAGCCGACGAATAAAAGCATTAGTGTGCCGATAAGATCGAGGTGTTTGATTGGATTAAGCGTCAATCGTCCCAGCCATTTGGCCGTGGCGTCACCCATTTTATAAGCGACCCATCCATGCGCCAACTCATGGAAGATCACCGAATACAAAAGCAGCACCGACAGGATGACAAATGCCGCCGGATCACTAAGCAGTAAACTAATTAATCCCATAATTACTTCTCATTCACCAAATCAATAATATTAAAATACCGGATATCTCTAGTTTTGGAATTAAATTTCCATTGAAGCTTTCCGCGGCAAGCCACGGAGAATCTTCGATTCTTAAGGAACAATATCATTTAGTATTCGTTCGCTTACCCGAAAGCTCGCTACCGAATTCAAGATTTGATTTCCCTAATTAAAAGACCCGTTGTGGAAACCCTTATCTCGAATTTTGCGGGTTTTTCCAAATTGATGAATGCGGCCGATCCGTATTCGGCATCCAAAAGCGGACTGAGAGCCCAATAGCGTTGCCTGAGGTTGAACATATTCACCGCTTTATCCTGGGAGATTAAAAAAACAGTGCGGATACCGGAGAGCTCATCTTTTATGTCCGCATAACGGCCAGTAACACGATCAAGCTCATAAGTTGTATGCAAGCCCAATATGTTGACGATAGGCTTCCATTTGAGAATGTGCGCATCAACGTAGAGAGCATCCCCAACCAATCTATAGGAAGCTTCTTTGCCATCAGGAAATTTAAAATAAGCCATAAACCACTTTGCTCCCAGAGGCTCTGTCGTAACTACTGCCGCTATCTCCTCATGCGTCAGGGCACGATATCCTTGTGTTGCTATAGTAATCGTTCCAAATAGCGCAGCTAACGATAGTGAGAGCAGTGCACACAACAAACGAATCGTCGAACTTATGAGCCTCTTTTTTCGTATAACTCTAAAAGTTTCAATAAAGAAAAGAAGGCTCAGAAGGCCGAACCCAATCGTCAACAAAACAAATACATTTTCCATAGTAATCCTTTCCATATTTTACTATTTCCAATTCTTCAGAATGTGATCGATATTAGAATGACATTTTGAATTTACGCTTACGGTAACTTCGCTTAATATGAATAGGTAACGACGGCTCCAGCGGATAATCTTTCCGAATATTGCCCTTCAATATTCATTTGGAATCCCTTCAACAGGGGGATATTTACTCCCGCAAATCCTCCCGCAATTGTTTTGTTCCTGATGGTAACATTTCCGGCTGTATATTCAAGACCCGGAATATTTACCGCCAGGGAAGCCTGGGCTTCCGAATAATAAATGTAAGGTCCCGCATATAGCTTTATATTGTATGGAGCCGTTGCTTGAAATCCAATGCCGCAATTCACATCCCAAAGATTTTTTATTTGGAGATCTGTTGTAAAAGGCTCGCTGCCACTTATCCCCGCAACATCATCGGTAAAGTTACTTAAGTAATAAGTTCCCTGTATGAAGGCTCCTACGCCGAATATTCTATTGAGAGCATAAAAGCCTTTTGCCCCCAGGGTGCCAAAAAACTTCCAGTTTTCCTCAAAATCATTTTTGTCGGTGGTAGTTAAAACATTTGTGGAGTTATAAGCGTCGAAAATTTTTAAATCCGACACCCCGATTCGCGCGTATATTTCCCAAAGATTTTTAGCTCCATAACCTACATGCGAATAAACCTGATTCTGTCTGATTAAATGCTCCGTTCCGTTCTTGTATATATCTTCATGGTACCAATAACCGATACCGGTATATAATCCTCCAGTCTCTTTGGAAACAGGTTGAGGCGGACCAAATGGCCCACCCGCGACGGCTGTATTATGGACAGTAAATATTATTAACACGCAGATAACTATAACTTTAAGGCTTTTCGTACGAAATCCTCCTCTCTCCTAAATTCAATTCTTCTGTAATACCGAATCATCCGAAAGCGAGCTTTTTTCTTCCGGCTTGGATGGCGTCAGTTTCAATCGCCTCTGTTCAACTTTTTTCAGCCGGTATTGAACATAGGCATCGCGTAACGCTATGTAGGGATCGATGGCCGCATCTTTGAGAGATTCATAATCGCCAATCCTCAGAGAGGTGTCATTTACTTCCTCGTATCCTCTGACTCCTAACCAAACATACCAGGGATTAATATAAGAAACCGGATACAAAAAATAATCGCCGACCACATCTACTGAATCCCGCGGACTGGAAGGACCGAGTATCGGCCAGACTATATAGAAACCTTGTCCCACACCATAGACACCCAGAGTTTGTCCCAAATCCGTATCCTGCTTTTGCAAATCCAATTCCTTGTTGGAAGAAGGATCCAAAAGTCCCCCGATGCCCCATACTGTGTTTATTGTAAAACGGCCAAACTCCGTGGCCGCGCCGCTGAAATCAGCTTGAAGCAGGCAACTGACGAAACGGGCAGGAAATCTAAGATTAGAAAAGAAATTCTTCACGCTGATCCTGGCAACTTCGGGAACTACCATATTATATCCCTGCGCTACAGGTTTAAGCGCCCAGAAATACAGCTTGTCGTTAAAGTGGTACATGGCCCGATTGAGGGGCTCTATAGGATCTGCAATTTGCGCTTTCTCCCCCGCAGCCTCATCTTCGTTGAAATTCTCATCATCCGAGCTTTTACTCTCAGATTTTATCTCTTTTTCCCGGGGTGGTAAATTGACCTCACCTGAATTGGAAGCGTCTGTAACCACCGCTGGGGGAGTGGATGTTGAACTCGACGGCGATAGGGTAGAAGAATTGGAATTCAGGCTGTGAGCGCAGCCCATCGTAAGAAAAGTATATACCAAAATCAAAAACAAGAAAAATTTCATGAGGCTGAATTCCTCTTTAATGGTTTATTGAAAAAATTCTTTCTTTGCCGGCGGCTTTTTAAACTATTGTTCCTTCACTTTTTTGCGTAGAACCTCCAGCAGTTGCTCGGGTGTATCCTTAGCCAGTATATCATTGAACTGGGTGCGATAGTTCAGAACCAGACTCACATTCTCCACGACAACGTCGTATACTTTCCATGCGCCGTCTTTCAGGATCAATCTGTAGAAGATAGGAATTTCCTTGGAAGAAGTTATCACTTTCGTCTGAACTTCAGCCTGGGTTTCCGAATTCATACTTTCTTTATAGAAATCGATTTTTTCGTTAGTGTAAGAAAGGATTTTATCAATGTAAGCCTTTTCCAATACTTGTTCAAAAAGTTGTACAAATTCTCCTTGCTGAGCGGTATTCAATTTATTCCAGTTTCGCGCCAGCGTCCTCTTGGAAAATTCGATTTCGTTGAACATACCTTTATATATAGAACGAAGTTTCTGTTTTTTCGTCTCTTTGGCCGATTCGGATTTAAGCTTTGGATCGCGCAGTACGTCGAGTACTTTGTTGACATTTACCTGAGTCGTGTTGAGTGGCGCGCCGGCATACACCGGAAGAGAAAATAGAAAGAGCACTAATATACTTAATCCTGCGAGCTGTCTTTTCATGACCTAATCCTCCTAATTTTATTGCATCCTTATTCCTTCTTTACTTCGCCAAAGGCATATTTGCCAATAAGCTCTATGATATCCACCGGGGCCTGTGTTTCGGTGATGATTCCGCGAGGTCCAAGCAGTTCTCCTGCGCCTCCGGGATCAATGCTGAGATAACTATCGCCAATCAGTCCTTGTGTTTTAATGGAAGCAATGGCATCGTCATAAATCTTTATACCCTTTTTGATCTTTATTTCAACTATAGCTTTCTGGGTTTCCTGATCCATGAAGATTCGTTCCACCCGTCCGACCTCAATACCCAAGATATCCACGACATTACCGACTCTCAGGCCGGTAACTGAGGTAAACTTGGCAATGACGGGATAGGAATCATCACCCAGCAAAGAAACATGCCCAAGTTTTACGGTCATATAGCCTATGCAAAGAAGTCCGAAAACAACAAAGATACCGACTATTGTCTCGATGGTATATTTTTTCATATTTTCTCTCCCCGGCGGCGCATCGTAGCCGTCCAAATTTCCTTTTGATGAGATTTTGCCGAATCTATGACTGAATCAATTTCGGCAATCGGTTGGCCCTGGGCAATTCCGGCCAGGATGGTAAATTCTACCGGCCCCGCCATAGCCACCCGTCTACGAACTCCAGTCCAAATATCATTAATTTCCAATCCCTGAAAATCTTTGACAAAATATTTTAGAATATTTTCCGCCTCGGTTATGTCAGAATAGGGAAGCACTGTAACAATTTCATTTGTATTCCGGCGGGTGGAAAATCCCCCTATAACGCCAAAGTGTTTATCGATATACAATCCCATACGTCTTATTGCTTCCTGCACAGCATCATGACCCAAATATCTAATGATGGAATTTATGTCTTCCAGAGTAAAAACCGCTATACAATAAGTGTCCCCAAAAGCTCTCCTCCTCATCTGAGCATGATTAAGAACTTTGAATTGTCTTTTGGAATACAAACCGGTTAATTCTTTCTGTAACGCCTCCAGGCTGTGGATGACTTCGTCTTTAAAAGGATGGTCAAAATCTTCCAACTCTTCCGGAGTCCCTTGAAAAACAATCGTCCGCTCATAGAGGGCGAGAACACGATTGGAGATAAAGTATACATCCGGAATCTCGTGGCTGACCAAGATAGCCGTAAACCCAAACTTCCTATGGTATTGGGCAATCATACTAAGAATCGCGTTTTTTCGGACGGGATCCTGGCCGGTTGTTGGTTCGTCAAAGAGAACAATTTTAGGATCGGTTATCAGTGCGCGTGCCAGGGCTGCCCGCTTTTGCATTCCTCCCGATAGTTCTGAAGGAAACTTTTTAACCGCATCGGTCAGTTCTGTCTGCTCTATTCTCGCCATGACCCGGCGGTCGATTTCAGATTTCTTCAAATTGGTTGTTTCCAGCAAGGGCAGAGCAATATTTTCATAAACGGTCAGGGAATCAAAAAGAGCGTTACCCTGAAACATGTAACTCATCTGAGCAAAGGCCGCATTAATTTCCTTTTTTTTCATTTTACTGACTGGTTTGCCCCGAAGAAGAATCGTTCCTTCGTCCGGTTTGAGTAGTCCGATGATAAGCTTGAGAAGCACGCTTTTCCCCGCGCCGCTCAGGCCGATTATGGTTGTAACCTCCCCCTCATAAATTTCAAGATTAACACGCTCAAGAACTGTTCGGTCTCCGAAGCTCTTAGTGACGTCTTTAAATTTAATCAATGGTGTATTCATAGGTTTCTCTATATCAGCAGTGAAGTCACGACGTAATCCGATACCAAAATCAGCACACAGGAAATCACGACTGCCGAGGTAGTGGCCAGACCGACGGCTTGGGCACCATGACTATCCCTGCGCATATGCGCGAAATAGCCCTGGTAACAACAAACAGTGGCAACGATAACTGCGAAAACGATAGCCTTAATTAAACCGTCGGAAATGTCTTTCATCTCAACATTAGCCTGAATACTATGGAAATATACGCCGGAATTCAGACCAAGCAGCATGACCCCTGAAATATATCCGCCGATCATTCCGATGAGGTCAAACACGGTGGTGAGGATGGGAAAGCTGATGATAGCAGCGGTAACTCTCGGACTGATGATATGTCTGAGCGGATCAATGCGCATGGTATGCAAGGCATCTATCTGCTCGGAAATTCGTTGGATACCGATTTCAGCCGTGATAGCGGAGCCTGCCCGGGCCGTAATCATGATTGCCGTAAGAACCGGCCCCAATTCTCTGATTAAAGACAGAGCTACCAGAGTGCCGACTGCTCCCTGAGCCCCGAATTTAACCAGGGCATGGTAAGATTGGAGACCCAGAACCATGCCGGTAAACACACTCACCAGCATGATGATTGTCGTTGATCTCGCTCCGATGTAATAAAGCTGCTGAACTATCTTGGATAGCTGCTTCGAGCGGAAGACCTTAACCAGAGCCAAAAAGAGGAAAACCGTCGCGGCACCTAAAATGTTGATCCACCTTATTACCGCTCTTCCTATAGAAAAAAATGGCCTGGACAACAACATACCCAACTGCCATTTTGTTTCATTTTCGGAGCGGGTCTGGTTATCTGCCGCCGGTACCATTAATAAAAATCCTCCTTATTATCGAATGTTTCGAAGGGGAATTTGGCATATTTATTAAAATTCGTCAACTTAAGAGTTCTGTAGCTAACTATGAGAAAATCCGTTGGCCAATTTCTAAAAAAATCGCCCAAACTCAAAATGATTTACCTCATCTTATACCATTTCTAAATCAAAGATGATATTGAGGCGGCTAGGCGGAGGCAACGAGGCGTATTACTAATACACTGAGGAAGCCGACAACGACACCAACAAAGATAGCGCTTTAATTTAGAATTGGAATTACTACTAAATTCTCAGAAGAAATGATATTCTAAATTTTATATGCAAAGAAGAATTATTCACATCGATATGGATGCTTTCTTCGCCGCGGTCGAGGAAAAGAAAAATCCAGCTCTGCTTGGCAAGCCTGTCGTTATTGGAGGCGGGGGAAACCCCAATAAGAGAGGAGTTGTTTCGACAGCCAATTATGAAGCCAGAAAATACGGCATCCATTCCGCCATACCGCTGAGGACTGCCTACAAGCTCTGTCCTCACGCGGTTTTCCTTCCTGTTGATTATGAAGCATATTCAGCAGTTTCTCAGCAGTTCAAATCTGTCCTTTTGTCGATTACGCCGGTTATGGAAAATGCCGGTATTGACGAAGTATTTTTGGATGTATCCGAACTATCAGAGACGGCTGAAATTATCGCCTCCAAAATTAAAGCCGGGATTAAAGAAAAAACAGGCTTAACCTGTTCTATCGGCATCGCTCCAAACAAGCTTCTGGCCAAAATCGCCTCCGATCTGCGCAAACCGGATGGTCTCACCATACTGAATGAAACTGATATTGAAAGTCAACTATGGCCGTTACCCATCCGCAAATTATATGGGATCGGGCCGAAAACAGAAGAACATTTAAAAAATATCGGCATTGATACCATCGGACAGCTGGCCTCATTACTGCTGGAAAAGCTAATTGAAAACTTCGGCAATTCCTACGGTCAATACCTTTATGACGCTTCACGGGGAATTGACGACAGCCCGCTGATTACCCACTGGGAGCCGAAATCCATCAGCCGTGAAACCACCTTTCAGGAAGATGTCAAAAACTGGCAGGTAATTGCTCGAACGCTCGCGGAACTGGCCAAGGAAGTTGTTGCTGATATGCAAGATAGCGGATATCAGACCAAAACCGTTACCATAAAAATCAGGTTCGGCGATTTCCAGACTCTGACCAGAGCAAAAACAATGGCTGATTATACGGACGCTGAAGAAGAGATTCGGAAAGCAGCTTTTTCCTGTCTTAAACGTATTGACCTTAATAAGCGAGTGAGGCTAATAGGCGTTCGAGCCACTAATCTAGAAAAAGTTCAGGAGTGAGAATATATATCTTTTATCAACGCGCCGTTACACTAAAAGCGATAGAAGGTTTATATTATAGACAACATCCTATTTTTATATAATTGGTGCCCCTGGCACGAGTCGAACGCGCGGCACACGGATTAGGAATGCGAAAAACATGAAAGACGGGTGGAATAATAATCACCCGTTTTTCTTTTTAAATATTTATTACGCTTGAATAAACTAAAAAATTCATAGTTGGATAAAATTGGATTGAGTTGGAAGCATTTTGGATATGATGGGCACAAAAATAGGCACAGTCTATTATAGGATATCCCGACCAATATTTGACTTTACAAACACTGTCGAATTAAGTCTCGTTACTTTGATGAGTTCACCTACCACTGTTCAGTGGTGGGCATTTGTAATATTTGAGGATTACGGATTAAAAGAGAGTAACGCTCCGCTACAACTGGTTATGACGCACTGGTTTCATCATCTGCTCCATAATTTGATTGCAGCACCTCGTGCAGTGTTCGGATGCTGTCGATCTCTAGCCGATTCGCTATACCGACAAGGTCGAAGCAGAGATAGATGTTAATGTTTTTCTACGACAGATAGTTCTCGTGGATCAGCAACTCGCGGATCTAGGCGCCAGCGTCGGGGTATTCGCGCTTCTCAGGGTCGTGCTTTTGAATAAGGAAGTTCAATTTGGAAAAGCTGCGACGAGCTTCCTGGCGGGATGGATGCATCACAGTACCAAAACTTTGTGCTGGTATGGAGGAAGTATATGGCGACTGACAAAATGAGTATATTATGATTGGCAATGCAGTGTTGCAGATGTTTTTTCCTAAAAACTATCATCCCTGGAAGTTATAAGGATGGATATATGAGAGTGCAAAATATACCAGATTTAAACGCTAACTGACAGACGAACTGCGCCGTCAATCTTGAATCGTAAGTGATTCAGATGATTCAAGAGCTTTCCGGACAGACACTCAAGATCTTTGTCGAACCGCACATCAACGTGATCGCGAGCCACCAGAACGCGAATGCGACGGAATAGACGGCATCGAGTGGGAAGCAGGTGCGGATCTGTAACCTCGCACAGATGCGTGGCCACCTCCACTGGTTGGGCGATGGTCACCGCCGCGAAACGGCGCCACTTGGTAGCCATGTCCCCAGCCACCGTAATCGAAACCGAAGGGTTCATAGTAAGCCGCCCCAATACCCCCTCCGTCGTCGTACCCGTATCCGCCACCAGGGAAGAAGCAACCGGACAACAGGACCGGCAACGTGCAGAGCACAAAGGCGAGCGCTAACCAGCGTAACCAGCGTAAGATTAAGATATTCATTTGGGCACCTCTTTACTCTCAGTATCCGGCCATTCAAGCAATCCGAAGGGTGCCCCCAAAGGATCGGCGACCACCGCAACCTTGCCACGGTGGCGATCAATACGTGGCTCGACCAGCACGCGGTCACCGAGCGCCACGACCTTTGCAGTCATCTTGACCGTATCTTCGACACGTATGTAATTGAGCCAGTGGGGATGGGTATTAGGCGTATTTCCAGGCAGCGTATTCATGCTCGCGCGAGCATAGTTGTCAGAGGCGAGCAAGAGATGTTGGACGCCCTTGCTAGCGGGCAACTCGAAGACTTCGTAGTCGAATAACGTCTGGTAGAAAGCAGCATCGGCGTCCGGATCACTCGTGAATAACGAGATCCAAATCCATTCTCCGGGTGCGGCCAGAACATCGGGTGGATCACCGCTACTGGAAGCGAGGACCGCAAAAATGGCTCCTTGCGGATCCGCGAAAACTGCGTGCCGGCCGCGGTCAGGGATGTTATGCGGCTCGAACAGCATCTTCGCGCCATTTTGCAAAGCAACCTTTTTTGCTGTGTCGACATCACCCACGGCGAAAAAGCTTAGCCACGCCGGCTGTCGATGCTCGCTCGCCGGTACATTTTTGTGAATCAGTCCTGCGACTGGACGACCGTCAAGAAATGCCTCGGCGTACTTTGTCCCACCGTCCTGAATGTCGCGAAATGTCCAGCCAAACAATCCCGCATAGAATTTCTTGGCGGCGGCGAGGTCCGGCGTCACCAATTCAACAAAAATAAGTTTGCCGACGTGATGCTCTTGGCTGGCGGGCTCAACAATCGCTGGCAACTGGAGCTGTGCGGCCATGACCGGCACAGCACAGGCAACGCCGAAAAGTACGGCGAGCAACATGTGAGGATTAATGTATTCGGTTACAAGGGAATGATGCCTGATAAACCCTGATATACCCTGATGAAGCCTGATGGGAACACTAAAATAACCTAATTAAAATGTAAGTTTAAAAAAATTGGCCGAAAAAATTTACCGTGGTTTTTTAACTCACAGGAAGATTTGTGTCTCCGAATACGTTGATTAAAAACCCTGTGGATAGAGCAACGTAATCGGTGACAAAATACGGTTAGTTTCCCCGGACAATCTCATCTTTTGTTAGTCCCAATATTTGACCGGATTTTATTAAACTAGCCAAGCCTAATATATATTGAATTTCTGATTTTTCCGTGCTTCTTTTAATAACCGCCTCCGAATAAAGAGATGTTTGTTTTGAAGCTTCCACAAACGCTGATACAACTTTACTTTTATTAAAGTAAGCCGAAGAAAGAAAATTTTTCGCGTTCTCTAGCTCTTTTTGCGCTTCCTTGTTTTTTAAATTAGGAATTTCTATTTCCTGTAATCTGGAACACAATTGGCTCACATCGTCATTAATTTCGGTGGCAATTCCTATGGTTTTTAATGTGTCATTGGTAGCTGCTGCCTCACCTAACGGCTTCAGTTTATCATCGATATTATTTACACGCTCTATAATGTTTTTATAAAAAATAAAAAAAAGTTCCTTGTCTGATTTCGGTGGTGTTAGGTCGCAGGATAAAAACAATAATAGAATAATAGGAATCATAAACAACTTTTTCATTTTTCACCTCTTTAATTTAAGATAGATCACACTGCCTTTTTTTCCAAACCAGCGCCTGGCTCTGCGGCAGTAGTGGGGTCGGCAGTGAGGCGGTCCACCTGTCCGCGCAGGTCATTAATCTGCGTCTGGAGGCCGCCAATTTGATCCTGGCATACCTTTAATTCATGACCGGTCTCCAGGGCAGAGGAGAACTGCTCTATATTTAGGTAGAGAGCAGCGCCCAAAGCCGTGCCGGAAGATAAAACTTTATATGCCTTTCCCATCGCCATTTCAATATTAACTTTCTGATCCGCGGCCGTGGCATAAGAGGCTTTAGTTTCGTGCACTCCCGGAAGCGGATCCGCCGGGCCGCATATTTCAGGATGTTTAATCCGTGCACCAGGAAAAGGTTCTCCTATTCCAGAAAGAAACCATCCTTCGCTAAAACCAAATTGCTTACAAAACTTCTCCATAAACTCGGCGCTTGGACGAACATTCATAGAGCGATATTGGGCAATATTTCCCACAGCTATATTTAATAAACTCGCTAGAGATCGGTTTGTAAAATTTCTATCTTTACAGATATGTGTAATTGCCCATCTTGTTCTTGTTTTTAAATCATTCTCGCTCATAATTACCCTTTTTCCTATTTCGCAGTTCCGCGCCTACAACACTTGCCGAAGAAAAGAATTATGCCCTTTATGCTTGAAGCTGCGGGAAATCGGTCTGTCACCAGGTTTACCATTAAAAGTGATGCCCCGCTTATCAAGGGTCCCGACAAAATTACAGGTAATACATTTGATACCGGTCATAAATGCTCCTTTAGCTGCTGATCTTCAGTCATCCAAATTCAATGTATGTCTTCAAATGGTTTTGAACAAATGACGTCTGAAAGCAAGAGAAGCTTTCAAAAGCTATATACCTTTTCCTGACATTTAAGCAAGTCTCAAAGAGCGATTTTATTTCCTACGTAAAAGCATCGTCTTTTGTTTAATTTGCTCACGCCGTTCAATTATTTCAAGGCCACGCGCATAATACACATCCGCAGGGGTAACATTGTTCAATGCCTCATGGTATCGATGGTTGTTGTAATAATCCACAAATATGCGGATCTGACCCACAAGCTCCGAGGGACTGTAATAATGATCTAGAAGAATGAGATTTTTCATGGATTGGTGATACCGTTCTATGACCTGCCTCACCTACTTGTACCACATGTTAAGTTAGAATTCGGCCATTTTGACTATTTCCGATTGAAATGTTGTATGAATTGGGAAAATAAGAAAATCAACAGTACAGGAAGAAGTCGATTATCTGTTTCACCTACTTATCAATGTTTTTCGGTTTGTAATTGAAGTGAGGATTACCACTTATAGTCATTAGTTTTACGTGCCTTTATCCCATTCCTTTTTCTGGTGATCAAAGGAATGGGAATATGCTCATACCGCGTCACCCAAAAGGAAAATGATCAAAGAACCTATTTGCCGGAGCGTACCGGGAGTGCACGATCGCGGTAGTCATTTAACTGGGGATCCCAGTACCGCTCACCATTGTTGAAATTGAAGCCGGCGCTAGTGGAACCGCTTATCCCGGAGGTCCAGGGGCAACAAGTGGTCAGGATGATAAGGGCGGTTAGATGACAGCCGTTGTTTCCGATAATTGAACCATCATACAACCCCTTCAGTTCATCCTGCGTCGGCATCCGCCAGTCCGTGTATCCACCACCGCGATAACTCTCACAATAAGACTTGGCATTGCTCCAGTTAATGTTTGAGCCGTTGTCATGCGCTGCCCACATCAAATTCGTCTTTGTGTCCAAAACCGTCCCGTTGTCATAGGCGATGAAACGGCCGTCTCTAGCCGTTTCTTCTGCCGTGGAAGACTTCGCCGTAATAAAAGTCCCTATTAAAATAGCAACCACCGTTATTGCCACCCTTGTTCCTAATGACTTTTTCATTAGCTGTTACCCCCTGCTTTATTGATTTTTTTTCTGCTTGAGACGCCTGGTTTTCCGGCGGTGCCAAATTATCTCAATTATTAACATTTTTAATGTTGTATAATTTTCAGAATTCGTCAATTAACGCTTACAGTGAAGAAGTGCTACAACTGTGGTCAGAAATTCAGCGATAGCCACTTTCTTGGGCATTGTGAATGATCGAGATCAAATGTGCAGAGGGATCGCCCATGTGGCCGCCCGCGAAGATCAAGCGGCCCTGGCCCCTGTAAAGCATCTCGTAGCGGTAACGGTCGCTACCATAATAGAACGGGATCCAAGCCTTGCCGGTTACATAGGAGCCCATATCGTTGGGCCGGCCGATCATATCGGTCACTTGCCTCATACTCATTCCGATCTCCAGCCTTACGAACTGGCTACCCCACGCCGGCGTGCCAGAAATCTCGCCTTCCCAGCCGTTGATGCCCTTGACAACCTTGACCGTTTGTGTGTCCTTGGGCGATTCGGCCTTCGCACTGGGGGCCTCATTCTCAGTGTTCTTGGACACTTGTGCGGTTTGGCAACCAATAAGCAGAAAAGTAACAACGATCGCTGTAATTACGTACGCAAATCGCTTTGTCATCATGGGGTAACCTCCGTTATTGAATTGATAAAAAATTGCTATTATTTAAAGGAAGCTTAAGAAAGCGGACCTCGTATGTCAAGGCGTTTTATCAACAACTGATATTGCTTGCCATTTGATATCAGCAACTTTTCCTGACATATGCCGGTTATTGACTATAGCCAATAAGGATTACCGTTTGAAAGGAAGTATGACCGCCAAGATTGCCAAATGCTTTGTTACAGGAAGAAGCAAATAATACTTACACCTACAAACAAATAACCATGTTGAATAAATATTTTATTGATTTGCGTTTGAAATGTTTGATCAACCGAGGGCGTAAGCCACTTTTCGGCTGTACCTCCCGTTGTGCTTTTCTGGCGTTGCAGTTAATAGGCATTTATTGTTAGACTACTAGATTTTCAAACCATTAAAACGAAATTTTCAAAATCTGTGCCCCTACCCCACGAGTGGCGGCATACAGGTTTCCATTACTGTCGGCGACTAAACCTGTAATGAAGTCGGAAATTCCTGGTAGTGAATATGAAGCCGTACTACCATTTGTGCTTATTCGCAGGATCGACGATGGGAAACCAACGACGTAAATATTCCCCAATTGGTCTACAGCAATCGGGCTGGAACTGTATTGTAAATTTGAAATCGTGCTTACCGTACCAGTGGGGGTAATTTTTCGTATTGCTGCGTTCCCAGTGTCAATAACAAAAAGATTGCCGCTAGGAGCAATTGCCAAGTCTCTAGGGTCATTGAATTCTGCTGTAGTGCTATCACCATCTTGAAAACCACTCGTCCCGTTACCAGCAAAAACAGACATAGTTCCCGCTGAGGTAAACTTGACGATGCGGCCGTACTTTCCCAAGATGCCGCAATAGTGTTGACAGTTCCAGATGTTGTCAGTTCCTGAATGTACGCATTCCAGGCTGTAGGTGGGGCGGTAAGGGTATCGCCTGAAGCAAAAATATCTCCGGCAGGTCCTTCGGAGGTGCGAAGAATCTATAATGGTGTGTTATGCAATTTTATATCACTTCTTGTTTCTTTTAGCTGTTCATTTAATGGTGTGTTGTGTAATTTTATATCACTTCTTGTTTCTTTTAGCCGTTCATTTAGCAGTCCATCTACTTTTTTGATGATTTCCTGCAATTTTCTACTGAGGTCACTTATTTGGATTTGTATTGCTAGTATGAACACCATTAGAAAAAAAACAACCCAGACAAGAATATCATATTGCATAGCATACTCCTTTTGTTAAGTTTGAAATCAGCCATTTTTCAAACATTACCATTTATAATATATCATAAAACGACAGAATTGAGAAACAAGAATTCAGGAAGAAGTACTTGCTGAAAACACCTTCTTTCAGTAGTAGGGATTCATATAAACTGAATATTACTGATCGAAAAAGAGTAACAATAGCCTTCAGCGGACGCGTAAAACTCGCCGTCGCTGAAGGCTATTGTTGGCCAATGCCTTGCTAGTTTAGACCCTTTTTAATTCTTTGTTTAACTTTATCCCAGGATTTTGTGATCAAGAAGCTTTCTTCCATATTATCTGCCATTCGTACGAATTTTGGCCATGGGATAGCAAAGGTAAGTACTTCAGGAGAAACACAAGGCCGGGCAGAGACATCAAACATACCCAATACCGCACAAGGTCGTTTGGATTGGAGTTCATAGTAAGGATAATAAACTATCGTACCGCAACCGGCACCAAAGGGAGCAATGACCCCATTGGGTTCCTTTTCATCATAATTTGCTAAAGTAAAAAGACCTGAAAGTACATCTGGAGCAGCAAAGAAAATGATCACTAACGGTTTATCACTTTCTTCCATGGAGTCCCACCGTTTGAACACAATATATTTTGCAGGCGCTTTAAACAGGGACTGTTGCTTCATGATCTCTTTAACAACTTCTGGCGACTTCTTATATCTTTCACCCTCAAGTTTTCCCGGAATACCGTAAGAAAGGAAATATTCAAAATTGGGTGCCTGCTTATCCTCGAAGCCCAGGTATCGCCTTCCACCACCACAGCCTGTTGTATAGACATCAAAACATCTCGTATTACCGTTACGTACACTTGCTAAATCACCGATGATACAGCGATGTCCCTTCGGCGGCTTTAACATGCTTTTTTCTTCTTTCACATTGGTGTAGTAAAATCCGATGGGCAAATCAGCTCCGGGAAAATATTTGTTCCATTTTTGTTCGAATTCATTCTTGAATTTTTTTTCCATGACGATCCTCCTTAACTTTTAAAATATAACTAAATCAGATATTTGCTATTGTCGGCTAACATTTATTTTTTGTATATTTATCTGTTTACAATTCTATTACCAACGTCATCATTCATATCTTAATGCTGGCTTACCGCCAATACCTGTACCACATGTTAAGTTAGAATTCCGCAGTTTTTTGATTATTTCCACTTGAAATGTTGTGTGAATCGGGAAAATAAGAAAATCAACAGTACAGGAAGAAGTGCTTGCTGACTACACCTACAACTGTACACTTTTTACTGGAGAAAATAATTGATGATTACTAGTTGAAAGGTTGAATAATTTGAATGAGGACGGGTTGCTCTTCTGAAATTATCTCCTGCATTGAATGGAAATCTCCAAAAGTTTTTCCAGTCATGATGATTTCAGTGTCGAGCAGTCATTTTTAAAAACGTGCCGTTAATGCAATACGGGCTTGAAGCGGCTCGACAGGGTGGAAAACATATTCAAAGGTAGGTGCCGCACTGGGCGTAACACGACATTGGTAGGCGTAGTCAATGTCGTGATCGTGTCTGTTAAGTAGATTCAATATTTCAGCTGAGATGCGCCATGTCTTGTTCATTTCATATCTTGTTGCCACATTGATCAAGAACGTATCGGGTGACCGGTAAATTCCGTCCGACGTCAAATCACGCGGACCGAAGTAGCGCAACCGGAGGTTTGCCGAAAAACCATTCCAATCATGTAAGGTAACACCGGATGAAATCACAAGACCGACAGCTTCAGGAACACGGGTGCCTCCTGAACTGCCTGGTGCGGCATCATCAGCGTCAACCGAAGTAAAACGGGCAATGGAATCCGCAATATCGAAGTCAAACGTGAGATATTTTGTTGGTGTAAAGTAGTTCGCCCATTCTACGCCGTACCGATCACTTGGCTGTTTAGAGGCGATGGTACCTCCAGTGTCGCCGTTCTGCTGTAGTTCGGATTCACTGTGAAGATACCAAAATGAAATGGCACTTTGCAGATTTGCAAAGGCCAAAATGCGAACACCAATTTCTGCTCCTTCCGTTTGAATCAGACCGGGAATTTTCTGGGCAGGTATCCCTGGGAATGGATTATCAGCCGAGACCGGCTGCACAGTTTGAGTTGCCCCACGTGCATCGTTGCTGTGAAAACCGTATCCGCCCGAAATATAAAATTCCGTTTTCGCCCACGGACCGAAAATCAAACTCAGCTTGGGACTGGGCAGGAAGTTGGCAGAAGTGCCAGAGTTTAGTGGATTGTTGAGACAGGTTACATCGTAATAGACAAAGTCGCCACGCAGGGCCTGAACCGAACGGAATTTATCGGTCCACTGGACCCTATTTTCAAAATAAATACCCACTTGTGTATCTGTGAAGCGATCCTCCTCAGTAGTTGCCGGTAGAATCGTACCAGTAGCTGTATCGAATTTGTTCACGCGTATGCGGTTTTCAGTTTGGTAAAGACCATTGCTGATCCAGTCGTTGCGCACTTGCAAACCAAAAGTATTTTGCACCTCATGACCGGACCATGTACTGGAAATCGTATGACGTGCATCCAATCCGACTACCCAGCGTTTATCCTGCTGCTCAAACTGATCACCACGAACAGGGTCCGTGAGAAAATATGTAAAATTGGAAAAAAGATCGAGATCATAATAAAATCCATATGCCATGATTTTCGTAGCAGAATTGGAATCCTGACGATGCAATTCGGCTTGCAAGCTATAACGCTGAGAATTGCCGCCGTCAGTTGGATCAATTGTGCCGAAAAAACCGACGATAGGGACAGCGCTTTGTGCGATTTGATCACTCGAATTCCATTTACCGTGATAGCCCCGCGTAGAGATGCTGAAGCCATCAGAATCATTTCCATGACTATAAGTTAGAAGGCCATTTAGTTTGATGTAGTTATCCGGATTCACCCACGGGCCGTCATCATGGTACACTTCGCCCCCATAAAGCAAATTGTCCCAGCCAAGTTTTTGTGACACACCGAAGACAGCGCGTTCATAACCGTACGTTCCTACTTCGACGGTAGCAAAGTTTTGCGGTAAAGTCTTGTAAAAGATTAGATGTGCCGATCCGGCTGAACCGTAATTACCAACATCCGCGTAATAGGGACCTTTCTCCCAGTCTATCTGCTGCACAAGTTCTGGGATAACAACATTCATATCAGCATAACCCTCACCATGTGCGTGAGATGGCAGGTTTAAGGGCATATTGTCGAGAAACACGGCGAAATCCGTGCCGTGGTCCAAATTAAATCCCCGCAGAAAATACTGGTTTGCTTTTCCACCTCCAGCATGCTGCGTAATGATAACTCCAGGAACTGTTTCCAAGATTTCGCCGCTACGAAGAAGCGGGCGGTCACCCAATTGATCCGCATCTGTAGTCCCCTGACTTGCCGAATCCGGAATTTCCCGTCGGCCTTCAACAACAACTTCAGGAAGGGTTAAGATCGGTTCATTGCTGATTTCTTGAGAAACTTTTTCTTCCTGTTTTTGTTCCTGAGCCTGCGCAATTCCTCCCAAGCTCCAAAAAACCATGCTGCCTAAAATAATCCAGATCAATGATTTCGAAGATCTCTTCACCAAATCCTCTACATTTTGTTCAGTTTGAATATCACCACCTTTCTAGACTTATTAATTAAAGGTGGTGATTTTTAATGCGGTGCTGATCCTAAAGGCGTAACCCTTCGTCCCCAAATAACTTCCTGCCCTGTTCTCACATGATCGAAAACATTCAAGCGTTAATTCAATATGCTATCAAGTTATTACCTATCAAATCATTCTTCTTTTTATGCATTTGTCTGTACTTTCCTGCTTCATGTTTTATTCGTCTCCATATTTACGCATCGGCCAATTGATAAGCGTGTCTAAATATAACTTCTTCCATAGATATTATGAATCAGGTTGTCTAAGAATTATATTGCCATGGTGTTACTAACGTGAATTTCGTAACACTATTGACTGAGCCTGTCAAGGATAAATTCAGATGTTTTGTGTCAGGGAATTTCTGAAATGAGTAGTAACTATTACTGGATGCACTGTTGAATATTTTTCGTCAGTTGCGCACGCTCACTTTCAGGAAGAAGTGCTTACTGACTACACCTACAAAGTTTCAGTAGTAAGCAGCTGTCAGAATTGAATATTACGGATCGAAAGAGAGTAACGCAAAAAGCTCAGCCACGCGGGGCCGAATGACGTGAACCGCAAAAAGTGGAACTGAAAATCAGGTTATTGAGTCTATTTGCTTATTAAAATAGCAATAATGACTGATATCATGAAGACTATCGGGAAAAGATATACAGACCATAAATCAAACAGGCGTGCCTTATGATCCCTGCCATCATGATACAGCTTTAATGCAACACATGATTCAAGTACAGAAAGAAAAATGAAAAAAAATCCGAGAAAATGAACATGGTCCGCTAAGGTTAACACGGGGCTCTCAAATATCCTTTGCGATACAACAATGTGGGATGATACAGCACCAAACATTCCCGTTACGCAAACGCTAAAACGAGGAGCCGCATAATGTTTTGGGTGGATAAGAAATGTTAAAAATGCAATTGCGACTGAGATAAACAATGCAATGAAAGTTTTTAAGAATAAATTGAAGCCTTTGTGATCAATATGAATATCAAACGTGAATCGTGAATATGTTGCTTTTTCATCATGACTTCTTGACGGTTTACCGAAATTAGTTTCATATATATTATCGGTAATATACACTTTAAGGGCGCTTATAGCCCAGTCATTGATGTTCAAACCGGAATATATTTTTGAATTTTCCACATCAGGGACGTAAATCAATTTTTTAATATCGTCATCCTCGTCTTCGACATGTATTGATATTATTTGCTTGTCCCACGGATATGCGGATAAGTCGAATGGTGTGTGAAGGTTCGCTCTGCATCGGTAAGAAACATGATGATAATCGCCATGCGTGATTAAGTTATCCTGCCTCGCTTTATATGCAAGGTATCCGTTCATTATCTCAAAATTTCGCGGATTCACATCACCCTTCCATTTAAACCAAATATAGAAATCAACCGTGTAAGTGCCTTTTCTGACATCAAGGTCATAAACGTCCATTATATAGATTCCGATTGTTACTTTTGCCGGATTTTGATGTACTGGTCCCTTGGATAGGGCATCGGACGAGAAAACAAAAACAAAGATTATGATTACACTGAGAAACAAACAAAGGTTATTAAAAAATGTACGCACAAATGATTTCATCATGAGGCTCTTTTTTCGGTTTGTCCTATTATTTGAGAATAAAGGGGAGAAGGGACAATAAAACTAAGCATTACCGCACCTGTGTGATCAATGATAAGTACTTGCTTTCTTGAGGAATGAGTATAGGCAAGTGAGTGTTTTGTGTCAATTGAATTTTGGCCATAAAATATGGGGTGCGGTATCAGTGATCATTACCAGAAGAAACGTGGGATTTTTTTTGAGACTTCTTATTTGTTGCTTTTCAGCAATGCTTCAATAAAAAAAGCCGCATTACGATTTTTCAAGATCATCCATCCGCCGGAGTTGCTGACTACACCTACTACTGTTAAGTGAAGGGCAATTATTAGAATTGATGATTACAGATTGCAATCTGCGTTTGTCGGCGTGCTTGGATTGATTTCTTGTAAACGAGAATGTATAGTAAGCCATCTATCTGGTTAAAAAATGGACACCGCTGTGAGCTGGGTTGGTTTCAACATGTAAGACCGGCTCCCATGGCGCTAAATGAGGCAAGATAATCCTGATGAAAAATGTTTTTTGTATCAATCGCTGGCTGGAACCGGGGCAATACCGTCTGGAAGAAGTTTTTGCGGATATCCGCTCCTACGGTATTCTGTATACGATCTTTGCCGGAACGGAAGAAATCGATCAGGTCATTGCTCATAACCGGGTGTTTGTAGTGGACCATTCCTATGAGATGTTTGTAGATAACAAAGACGGTTCCATAATCATTGGTCTGGCGCACCTGCGCACTTCTCCCGACAATATCCTGTATCTGGACATTATTCACGAGCTTTGCCATGTCCAGCAACTCCGGCAGGGACGCAATCTTTATGATCAGAGTAGAGCTTACGTGGATCGGGATACCGAAATCGAGGCCTATCTCGTGACCGTACGGGAAGCCCGGCGAATCGGTTTAAACGATGAGGCTATCGCTGATTATCTGCGCGTGGCCTGGCTGACACCCCAAGAGCATCAACGACTTGCCCGCAGACTGAATGTGATCGTAAACATGCAAGATGATGATCCAAAATCATAACTCGCTTCAATGCCGCGTTTTCACCTGAAGATGGCAATTTTTTTTGTTTGTTACACCTACAACTGTTCAGTAGTGGACAGTTGTCAGAATTGAGGATTACTGATCGAAAGAGAGTAACATGTTTTTCAGCCGCGTTACAGAGCGACGTCGGCTGGCAGCCCGGATTAGTACGTTTAAGTTTTTTGAGTATTTTCTTGCTGTGCTTTATTGTTCATACTAATATAAAGGATAATCTCCTTAACATATTCAAATCCGGACAGACGATCAGAATGTACGTCTCATGTTACCTTTTCTACTTCCGTCGGATTTCTTTTCGGGTTGCTGCTCTTTCTCAGTTACATCCACATTATTGATTTTAAAAGTGCAAATATAATTATTGGGGACATCATCGTCTTGCAAAGCGAGTATCACTTGAAAGGTTTTACCTGTGAAGGGTTCTGCCTTTGCTCTTAATTCTTCTGCTGTCCCTTTGATCTGAGTTGGCAGGAAAGACGTTCTCCTCCAATAACCTTGTTGTTTAGATGATCTTCTGCCCCCGCCTTCTTCCCATTGGAAGTAATCTGCCGGATGTACGAAATCTTCAATGGCACCTCTTGCGGCAACGACCGTAGGTGGCTGTGAATCGTTTCTTTCTTCATAGCCAATGCCGGAATGTATTAATCTGTGGCTTATACCCTTTTCGTCAATAAACTTCGCTTCATCCCAAACGATTCTTTCTGGCCTATCCACTTTATTATTGACAACAAAAATAATATCATCAGGTCTCGGAAACCATTTAATTCTCACCATCTCATCTTCAAAATAAAATTTTGGAACTCCCTCCTCAAGGACTGCTTCAATTCTTTGCTCTTCATATATCTTCTGAGTCCCCGTGTATCTTTCCACGGAGATCAGAGATATATCATAACTTGCATTGGCGATTGTGTATGTTCTTTGAGATTTAGTTTGATACGATGACTCGCAGCCTATTAAGGTGGCAATAATGAAGGCGCAAAACAGGATAACAGTTTCTTTTCTCATGGCAGATACTCCTTATATCTTCTGTTTATATGAACAGCAAGAAATATACCAACCAAAATAATGTATACCAAGCATCGAATATTACTCAATATTACCTCATAGACACTTAAATTTCTTAAACGACAGCGGATAAAATGTATCCAATTTAAAGTATCCAGATGGGTAATAAATATGCAGAGAGGAGAGAATTAGATTGATGAATTATATACTGGGAAATTCTAGTTTTTAGAATTGTGCTAATTTTCAGGGCAAAAGTTGTATAGAGCCTTAGTATCATGGAATAAACGGTTCAGTCGAATAACGAATACCGTTTAAAATCTATGATGAAGATGGGAAATTGGGTTGCGAAGCTTTCAGGAAGGAATGCTTTATCCAATTATTGGTATATGTATTTGCTAACTCTTGTGCTTTATTTATTTGTTCGCTTAGTTATTGGTTAAATTCGGTTTGGTTTCTTCTTCAACGGTCTTCTTCAACAAAAGCGAATCTTTCAGGCCGTCATCATCTTGTTTTTTATCTTCTTGCAGGGCTTCTTTGAGTTCATCGGTTATTCCCTCGGTTGCTTTTTTGAATTCACTTAAGCCTTTGCCCAAAGT